>Ga0187827_10000141_pt1 | contig 109749 bp, 108 predicted proteins | sample ETNtaG_39_FD_167969 | JGI IMG/M metagenome (GOLD analysis project Ga0187827, IMG submission 167969) | Marine microbial and viral communities from oxygen minimum zone, Eastern Pacific Ocean - ETNP2014_SV_150_PacBio MetaG (Illumina Assembly) | ecosystem: Environmental > Aquatic > Marine >... | reverse complement strand
CGGTCGGCGGTGCCGCTTACTACCTCGCCATCTTCGGTGGCGAGGGGTTGATCCAACTCCTGCTCGGCGCCTATGGCTACATCATCCAGTTGGCGCCGCCGGTCTATGGCGCGCTCTATTGGCGTCGCGCCTCGCGCGAAGGCGCCATTGCCGGGCTACTCACCGGTGCAGCGATCAACGCTTTCCTTCAATTCGGCACCGATGCACGCCCTCTCGACATCAATCCCGGCATGCTCGCCTTCCTGGCCAATCTCGTTGTCTTCGTCGGCCTCAGCTTGATCCTCAAGCCGCGGGCCGAGCAAAGGGCACACGTCGCTGGTTTCGTCGAGGCATAATGCATGATGACACGTGTCACGAACCTGTCCGGGCATCGCCATCGGTCAGCCGCTCAGGACAGCCATTCATCTGAATGACCTAGCAACGGTAAAGTAGGCAGCAAAGCCTGCGGAAAGCCCCCGCAAGGGGACGCTGCGCCCAATAAAATCGTCCAGGCAAGCCTCGCCCTCGCGGTTAACTACCGCAACAACAAACACTGCTGCCTGCTCTCCGATCTCCACCACCCACCTGCCCCTTCTCGTCTTATCCGGTGTTCGGCCCCTTTTCAGCAGCTTTCAGACTTTCGGCCCCCGTCACGAGGCGCTACCGTGATGGGTCATGGATGAGAAGCTGACGTCATTCGAGACCTTCAGCCGCCTCAAGGCGGCCCAGGATGCGCAGCAGGCAGCGCGTAACGACGCAGCCTACCGCGGCGACGCGCGCGCCGGCGCGGAAGCACTCAGCAGCCTGGTAGATGAGACTGCGCACATGGTGGAGCGCCTGGAGGCTGGTCTGAAACGATCCCTGGCCCAGGCAGTAGCCGGCGATGGCGGCGTCGACGAGGACGAGATCCGCGCCCTGCTGCGCCGCTACGAGCGCCTGTCGTGGCACCTGCATGGCCATCTCCGCGCCATTCTGCAGAGCACGCACAAGAGCTGACTCGTGAGCCACCGCCTGTTCGTCGGCATCGTGCCTCCAGCCGCGTTACGAGAGCACCTGGCAGCGGCGGAGAGCGGCCTGCGCGGCGCGCGCTGGGTGGCCGCTGATAACATTCATCTTACCTTGGGCTTCATCGGCGAGGTCGATGGCGGGCGGGCTCGCGATATCGACGAGGCGCTGACCGGCCTTGATGCGGCACCATTCTCGCTAACCCTCGGCGAGCCCGGTGCCTTCGGCCCTGCCCGGCGCCTGCGCTCGATGCATATTGCGGTGGCACCGGCTCCTCAACTGACCACCTTGCACCGGCAAGTGGTGGCCCGGCTTGCCACCGCGGATACGGTTCCGGACAGGCGCAAATTCTCGCCACATATCACGCTGGCACGGCTCAAGGGCGCCGACGCGGAGACGGTGGGACGCCAGCTTTCCCGGCTCGCAGAGCAGCGCTGGGGCAACTTTCTGGTCACCGAGGTGGTGCTGTTTGAAAGCCATCTCGGTGCCGGCGGAGCCGATTATGCCCGCGCCGCCATCTATCCGCTGTCCGGGTGATGGCGGGCAAAACGCTCGTCGCGGTGCTGGGCCAAGCGCGCGCCTGTCAACTCTGTACCGACCACCTGCCGCTCGGCCCGCGCCCGGTGCTGCGGGCGAGTGCAAGCGCATGCCTGCTTATCGTCGGCCAGGCGCCAGGCACCCGCGTGCATGCCTCGGGCTTCCCTTTCGACGATCCCTCGGGTGACCGCCTGCGGGGCTGGCTCGGTATCGCCAAGACGCCCTTCTACGACCAGAGCCGCATCGCGATCATGCCCATGAGCCTGTGCTATCCAGGCCGCAACCCAAATGGCGGCGACGCGCCGCCCAGGCCTGAATGCGCGCCTGCCTGGCATGCGCGCGTGCTGGCAGCGCTACCCGGGCGTCGACCTGACCTTGCTCGTCGGTGGCTATGCCCAGCGGTATTATCTCGGTGATGCCGGCAGGGCTGCCGTTGGTGCCACGGTCGCCAACTGGCGTGAGCACCTGCCCACCTATCTGCCGCTGCCCCACCCGAGCTGGCGCACCCGTGCCTGGGTTGCCAGGCGCCCCTGGTTCAAATGCGAGTTGCTGCCGGCGCTGCGCCACCGCATCGCCGCCCTGCTCGCCCCTCGTTGACAGCACTGGGAGCGCTGCGTAAGTAAGCGGTTCTGCGGAGAGGTGGCCGAGTGGCTGAAGGCGGCGGTTTGCTAAACCGTTATACGGAGACAATCCGTATCGGGGGTTCGAATCCCCCTCTCTCCGCCAATTACCTTGGATTTACGATGCTGCTACAGTGACCATGTGACTGATTGATATTGTATCAGAAATATTATCTCTGGGCCAGTCGGCCGCGGCTCACAGATATGCGTTCTTTGCTGTTTCGGCTATACTTCTGGCATGCGCCGCATAGCCGCCACACTCGCCGTCGCCGGAGCGCTTTTGTTTAGCGCCGGATCGGCATGGGGAGATTTTTATGATAGCTTAGCGGCGGCTCAACGAGGTGATCAATATCAATCAACATGGTGAGCCAGAGCCTCCTGTAGTTCAGGACACAAGCTGTCTTAAATCTTTTGACCACGGACACGATACCTGGGTCAATCGGCTGGCGGCGCTTCTCGCCAAGGACCTGGCGCGGACGTCCTTATCTCCCGATCATTTGAGCTGGCTGGGTCTCGGCTTCGGTTTGACCGCAGGGGTCTTGTTTGCACTCGGCGGACAGGCGCTCAATAATGCAGGCTCCGTTATGTTCATGCTGGCCGTGTTCATGGACGAGCTGGACGGCGCGCTGGCGCGGGATAGCGGACGCATTACCCGCTTCGGCCACCGCCTCGACTACATTGCCGGTACGATGTCTTTCTGTGCCCTATTTATTGGCGCTGGGATTGGTGCCCGCCAACTTATCGGGACTTGGGGCCCTATACTCGGCGTCATGGCGGCGGTTGCCGCTTTGCTCTCTATGCGGATTCGCATGGGGATGGAGGACCGTCACGGCTCCAAAGCGGTGAGCCACAAGCGGTTTGGTCCCTTCGAACTCAAGGACGGCATCTATTTGGTCGGCCCAGTCACTTGGGTTGGAGGCCTATACTGGTTTTTCGTTGCCGCAACGCTGGGCACCTTTGGCTTCGCTTTGTGGACCCTGTCGCACCGAAAGCTTTGGCTAAAGGGTGCGGCGAGGTAAATCGAGCTGACCTGATATAGTTCGCTGTACTGAGCAATTAGCGAGGCAGGTCGGATTGGACGAAAGCGCAGCAATCCTGGCGATTGGTGATATCCACCTTGGCACCGTTTGCTCGAGCGTACCTGACGAAATTTCGTCCTGGGGGCTCGACCGGAGTGAGTTGACGCCTGCGGGCGCTCTCAATCTGTCAGTTGATTTTGCCATTGAACAGAAGCTGGATGCAGTGCTGTTCGCGGGCGACGTCGTCGAAAGCACCAATGCCAGGTTTGAGGCAATGGCGCCACTCGAAGACGCTGTTCGACGTCTGCTGGATGCAAAAATTCAGGTTATTGCTGTCGCCGGCAACCATGATGTCGACGCCCTGCCGAGACTAGCGGCTCTGATAGAGGGGTTCACCATAGTGGGTGCCGGCGGCCATTGGGAATCGCGAACCATATTGAAGAACAAGGCCCCCATTGCCGAGGTCATAGGCTGGTCCTTCAACGAACAGAAGGTGCGTCGAAGCCCAGTTGCTCAGCTCTTGGCAGAGCCGTTGGATGAACCGTCAACCCGTATTCCCAGAATTGGCTTGCTGCATGCCGATCTCGATGCATCCGAGGGGCATTACGCACCCATCCGACAGGCAGAGCTCGATAACACCGGCTACGATGCTTGGCTTCTTGGTCACATTCACAAGCCTTCGCTCGACGGCCTGGCTGCGGCGGGGAGGTCCCGGCCATGTGGCTATCTCGGATCGCTGGTTGGGCTCGACCCATCTGAAACAGGCCCACACGGTCCTTGGCTTCTGAGGGTGCCCGATAGCGGCCCGCTGCGCATGACGCAGGTGCCGCTCGCGCCGCTGCGATGGGAACACATCTCGGTCTCGGTAGAGGGGCTCGAGCACGTAGAGGATGTACCTGATCGATTAATGGACGAGGCCACAAACATTGCTCAGCAAGTCACCAAGTCGGGTCCTGCGCCGCGCGCGCTCGGTTTGCGTGTTCGCCTGACAGGGGCAAGCCCCCAATATGAAAAAATCCGCCAGGCGATTGGCGCCGGCGCATGGAACGGTTTGGGGCGCAACGTCGACGGGACCACGGTCTTCTTCAACAAGATCATCGACACCATGGAACTGTCGCTGGATCTCGTGGAGATTGCCAAGGGAGACGACCCGCCCGCCTTGATGGCGCGACGGCTCTTGAGCCTTGAGCACAACGATGACCAGTCGAGGGAATTGCTCGAGAAGGCGCGCGCTGAGCTGAGCAATATCGCCCGCGAAGACCGCTGGTCGCCCCTTCAGGATCATCGCAACGCGACCGACCCTCTCTCCGAAGATGCCATGCGCGAGCTTCTCCACCGATCCGGAAAGGCAGCCCTGAACGCCATGCTCTCCGGTAATTCGCAGGTCGATCCGTCGTGAAGCTCAAACGTCTTGCCATTAATCTGCTGCCTGGGATCAGCCCGCCATTCGAGATCCAAGCGGCAGGTGCCGGGTTCCACGTCGTTGTCGGGCCTAACGGCATCGGCAAATCGAGCCTTTGCCGCGCGGTTGAGAGTCTGTACTGGGACGACCGTGGATCGTCACAAAAAACCTCGATAAATGGCGAGTTCGAGTTGGATGGTGAAGCCTGGTGGGGGGAACGAGAGGGTTCACGTGTGCGATGGCAACGCAGCGGCGAGGACAGTAAGCCGCCCAATCTGCCGGCATCCCATAATCATCGCTATTTTTTTCTGCATCTGCGAGATCTGATCGATCCGTCGTCGGACGGCACGCAAGACATTGCCTCTGAGATCCGGCGCCAGATGTCTGGTGGGTTCGATCTGGATCGTATCGCGGCTGACTTGTTCGGTGGCGTGAGCGCACAGCATGTCCGCCGCGAGCGGAGCGATTTTAACAAGGCATCGGAAGATGTGCGAAATGCGGAAGGAACGCAGTTGGGCCTTCAGCGGCGTGCGGATCAGCTGGATATCCTCAGCGAGCAACTCGCCGCGGCAGAATCCGGCGCGCGCCGTCTCATATTAGTCGAACGTGCCCTCGAGCTTACCGGACGCCTTCAGGAGAACTCAGCCATTGCGGAGGAGATCGCTATCCTGCCGCAGGGGGTGGCGAAACTTGCCGGCAATGAGCTCGAGCAGATCGAGCGGTTCCAGGATCAGATTGCCGGGTTGAACGAGCGAGGCCGTAACTGGGAGGCACAGCTTGACGCTGCACGCAAGACCAAACAGGCCACACGCCTGTCGGCGCCTCTGGATCAGGCAGAACTGTCTATCTTGCGAGAGAATGCAAACGCGGTGGGCCGGTTGGAACTCGAACTACAGGCAGCAAGAGACAAGCGTAGCGAGTGTCTAACGGCTGTAGCGGTATCCCTGAAGGCGCTAGGCGGCGGCGAGGTCGATGAGACCGGTCTGACCCTGCCCGACAATCACCAGCTGTTCGAATTCCTGCGCGACGCCGAAGGGCACAGAGCTGAAATCAATGCCATAGAGAAAGAACTGGGTGTCCTCGCCTATATCGAGAAACCGGAAGCCGAGCAAAGTGCGCTAGGTGACATGCGCCGCGCGGGCGATATGTTGCGTGCGTGGCTGCGCGCGCCAGAGCTGCAAGCACCTGTACTGCCACGTCGGGCGTGGATCCTAGGCGGCGTGGGCGTCGTCGCTGTCGGCCTTGGTCTGGCCGCCTTGGCTGACCCGCTGTTTGCGGCGCTGGCGGCCTTTGGCGCCGGGCTCGCCGTGCCGGCCTTGCTGCGGGGCCGTGGGCAACCCCATGGCGGCACACGGGACGCCGCACAGCAAGCGTTCGCGAGGCTCGGCATTGCAGAACCCGAAGCATGGGATATTGCTTCCGTCGATGCGCGATTACGCAGCCTAGAGGACGACATATCCCGCATGGTGCGAGCGCGAGATCGTGATGTGGAGCGGCAAAAACTCAACAGTCGATTGGAAGGCTTGTCCAAGGACGGAAAAGTACTTGATGAGAGACGTCGGGAGCTGGCGGATAGTTTACGGCTCGATGAGATCCCGCCCGACGCGGAGCTTGTCGAAACGGTTCGCTCGCTCGCTCAATTGGCCACGGCTCGCAAGGATGACGAACGCGCCCGTAGCAAAGTCGAGACCCTCGAGACCCGGTATACAGCACTGCTATCCGGGCTCGCCGACGTATTCGAACGCCATGGTGAGGCGCAGCCGGCAGACGCCACAGAGACGGCGGCCTACCTCGATAGTCTCATCTATCGCGATGCGGGGTTGGCTGGGGCGCTTTCCGACGAGCAAGGTGCAATCTCCGGATTGGAACAGGTTTCAGACGATCGCAGCGCGTATCTCAGTTCGATAGAGCGAATCTATTCAGAAGTCAGCCTGGACGATGGCGATTTGCAAGGGCTCACGCTGCTGCTGAACTCATTGCCGAGTTATCGCGACAGGAAGGAAAAGGGAACGAGGCTTGAAGGGCAGATTGAACTCGATAGGGCCGAGCTTGCGAAGGCTGGCGAAGCCGAGCTCGCCGAGTGCGACGGACCGATGCTCGAACGGCTACAAGGCGACCTTACTCAGACGGCGAGTAAAGCGGCCGGTTTGCGCGACGAGATCGCCGAGATCAATGCTCAGGTGAAGGAGGCTCAACGCGGTAGCAATGTACAAGACTTCATTGCTGTGCGTGATGAAGCCCGAATGAAACTGTCAGACTGCCGCGACGAAGTGCTTTTCGCAAAGGCCGGAAAATTTCTCATTGATGCGGCCGAGGCAGAATATGAGCAAACGCAGATGCCTCATGTGTTCCAGCGTGCGCGTAGTCACTTGTCTGCCTTTACCCGTCACGGCTATGAACTTCATTTGGGCAAAGACACCACGTCACCGGGATTGCTGGCGATCGAAACGAGCAGCGGAGAAAGACGAAACCTGGATGAACTTTCGGACGGTACGCGAGCGCAGTTATTGCTGGCCGCACGTCTCGCTTTCGCCGAGGAAGTGGAGCAGGGTGGGATACTTCCGCTGTTTCTCGATGAGGCGCTCGATCAGAGTGACCCTGCCCGTTTCGAAGCCATCGTGCGCAGTCTCGGCCAAATTGCGAAGGATCAGGATCGCCAGATCTTCTATCTCACCAGCGACCCGGTGGATGTTGATCGCATCGGCAACGCGCTTGCCGAAGAGGGGTGCGACATAGCAGCCACGATCGATGTCGGCTTGATCCGCCGGAATGCCGCAAGCTGTAGCGATCCCGCCGCACTTTGTGTTGAGCCAAGACCTGAGATTCCGTTGCCCGACGAAATGTCAGCCGAGGACTATGGTATCGTTTTGGGGGTGCCGGCATTCTTGCCGGGAGCCGGGCATGAGCCACAGCACGTCTTCTATGTCCTATCGGACGCGCTTGACCAACTGCGCGACTTCCTCGCGGCCGGAATCGAGCGTGTCGGTCAATGGCGGACAGCCTCCGATACCGGGCTCGCCGAGCAGCTGTGCGCAGGCTCGCTCTCTGCGCAGGAGGTTACCGCCCGCGTGGCTTTGCTCGGGCATTTCTGCGCGCTATGGAAGCAGGGGAGAGGCCGGTCTGTCGATCGTGACACACTCGAGCAGAGCGGCGCTGTAAGTGGCACCTTCATCGACAAGATAACGGCGGCTAACGATGAGCTTGGTGGGGACGCGGAAAGACTTCTCGCGTCCCTTGATGCCAAGAATGATACCCGGCTGAAGGGGTTCAGGCGAAACAACCGTGATAGCCTTGAAAGCTATCTCAGGAGCGAAGGTTATCTCGATGACCAACCGGTGCTGAGCGAGAGCGAGTTACGGCTTCAGGCCATGGCGACGCCGGCCGCAAACACCCTGCCAAGAGACAGCGCCGGAGATCTGTTACATCGTTTGTGGACCTGGGCAACACGGTCTTCAGACGCATAGAAGACGTCGATGGGGATGTGTGCGGGCCTAGCAAACCTCCGTTGAGAAATACCCGCCAAAGAGGGACCATCCAATGACAATCGTCAGAGCATCCGTCGTCCAGGCCGCGCCCATCGCCTTCGATCGCACCAGGACACTTGAGAAAGTGCGCGCCCTGGCCGCCGATGCGGCCAGCCAAGACGCCAAACTGGCATTGTTTCCGGAAGCCTTCGTTTCGGCCTATCCCAAGGGCCTGGATTTCGGTGCCCGGATCGGCATGCGCTCGCCCGAAGGCCGCGACGACTTCCGTCGCTATTATGACAGCGCCGTCGATGTTCCCGGGCCGGATGTGGATTTCCTAGGGTCTATCGCCCGGGAAAACGACCTGCATCTCGTCATCGGTGTGATCGAACGCGATGGCGGTACTCTTTATTGCACCGTTTTGTTCTTCGCGCCCGACGGAGAATATCTTGGCAAGCACCGCAAGCTCATGCCGACGGCGCTTGAGCGCTTGGTCTGGGGCTACGGCGATGGTTCGACCCTGCCTGTCTTCGATACGGATTTGGGAAAACTGGGAGCAGTCATTTGCTGGGAAAACTATATGCCGATGATGCGCATGGCCATGTACAACAAAGGTATCCAAATTTACTGTGCCCCGACGGCCGATGATCGAGACACCTGGATAGCGACCATGCAGCATGTTGCCATGGAAGGCCGTTGTTTTGTCCTGTCTTGCAATCAACGCACGCTGCGCAGCGACTTTCCTGCAGACTACGACGCCATTCAGGGTGATGATCCGAACACCGTACTCTCGCGGGGAGGGAGCTGTATCGTCAACCCCCTGGGGCAAATTCTCGCCGGTCCCGATTTCGAGTCCGAGACGATCCTAAGCGCCGACCTGGATACCGGGGACATCGCCCGAGGCAAGTACGACTTCGATGTAACCGGCCACTATGCACGGCCCGACATTTTTCAGCTCAGCGTCAACGAAAGAGCGACACCGGCGGTAACCACAAACGCCCCGGCCGTCAGCGGGGATGAATACGAGACTTTTGACGACGGGCAATAGGACGATTTTTCCCCTACGGTCCGGCTAGAGCATATTTATACTAGCCGCCTTTAACCTTTTGTTCTTTCGATGCTGGATCAACCGAACGGTTTCCAAAGTAAAATTAGCTTTGGCAGTACAGTGAGTGCTGCCAAAAACGCGATGAGCATTGCCGACGCGACTAGCACACCAAAATAGATAGTGGGGATGAAGTTTGAAAGGACCAAGATAGAGAAGCCAAAAATTATGGTCATGGCCGTATAGAACACCGCTTTGCCGATATTGGAATGACAAACATGCAAGGTATCCACATAACTGTGAGTAAGTGCATACTCTTCTCTGAAGCGATAGATATAGTGAATACCATTATCCACTGCGATACCGATGGTGATGGCAGCGATCGTGATGGTCATCATATCCATGGGGATTTCCGCCCACCCCATTACCCCCAAAACCACCGCGGCACCTAGCAGGTTTGGCAGAATGCCGATAATTGCCAAGGTGACTGACCGGAACAACACTAGGAACATTATCGCAATCCCCAACATCACTACACCTATGGTTTTGATCTGCGACTTGAATAGGCTCTGCAGCATGTTGTTGTAGAGAACCAGTAGTCCACTCACGATCACTTCCTGCTCCTCAAATCCGAGCTTCTCCCCTAAATCACGGTGTACTGTCTCGAGCAACTCATTGCGACGTAAATTCGGTTTTGAATCCAATACACGTGCAAAAATCCGTGCCTCATTGTCATCGATGGAGACATAAGGGTCGATGAGCATCTTTTTTACATCGGGGGGAATTTTGGTGTACAGGATTGCCAGCTCGAATGCGCCCAATTCCTCTTCGGCTATGCCTTCCGCAACCCGCACCGGTGACACGAGCGAAAGCACCTTGCCGATTTCGGGCAGTCCATCGAGGTAGTCGTGTACTTTTTTGATGAGTTCGACCTTGTAGGCGGTAAACCAATACTCCGGTAACTTGGCGTTTTTTGCGAATTCACGCTCCATTTCCGCGTACTCAAGCTCCATTTGTATCTCTTCCTCGCTCAACCCCTCGAGGTCCTCTGGGGTCGGGAAGTAGTCGGAGCCATCGTCGTCGAGATCATCTCCAAAATTTATCAGTATTTCCAGTGGAGTAGTGCCGCCAAGGTTCTCATCAATGTGCTTGAGACCTTGATAAATCTCGGTGTTGTCGCTGAAGTAGTTGATGAAACTGTTCTCCACACGCAACCGGGTTATTCCGGCTACACTCACGACGGTTAAAATTAGCGCCAACACCAGGATCTTGTTGCCCTGTATCTCGGTCATTCGGGCCAGATATTCAGGCAAAAGAAACCGGCCACTGTCGGAGGTGGGTTTGGACTCGGTTTTTCCCGTCACCATCAGCAACGTGGGGAACAGTAGAAACGAGGTGACAAATGTTACCGCCAAACCGGCACTCATCATCCACCCGAAGTCAATGACCGGCTTGATTTCGCTCACGACCAGGGAACTAAAACCTATGATCGTAGTTAGCGCGGTATAAAGACAGGGTTTCACCATCTTATGCGTGGTAGTTTTGACCAGCGCTAATTGATCGTCACCAGGATGATCTCGATTGAGTTGTCGGTAACGCACGATCAAATGAATGTTCATAGAGATGGTAATGATTAGCATAAGAGCGAGGAAGTTTGATGAAATTACGGTGACCTTCCAACCCATCAAACCCAGTACACCTACCATGGATAACCCGGCATAAAAGCAACTGAGAAGTGGGAGCGCTATCCAGCGAAATTCTCGGAAGATAGCGGTGAGAATAATGACAAGAAATGCTAGAACACCACCGCCAAAGACGATCAAGTCGTTGCGTACAAATGTCACCATATCATCGGTAATCATCGGCAGGCCGCCGAGATATAAAACGCCATGCTGACGGTACGGCTTGATGATGTTCCTGATGTGTGCAACATCGAGGTGGCGTTGCTTATTCAACGCATCATGAGCCTGATCGAATTCAGCGTTGATGTGTTTCAGGGCATGCGCTTCTTTGACGGAGAGACCGCTATTTTGTTGTTTGGCCCGCAGCTCATTTCGAGATCGAAGTAAACTGTCGTACTGCTGCTCCTCGACTAATCCCAACAGTAATGCGGTGGTTCGACCATCTGCACTTATGATCAGTTCGCGGTAAATGGGGCTATTGAGAAGCTCGTCTTTGGCCTTGGCTCGATCGATCCCGGGTTTCTCCAGGCTTGGAATATCGTCGATCATTTCCGTGAACGGTGCGTCTGAAATGTTCAACAGGGGAGCGTCCAGTATCGTAAACACCGTGTCCACGCTGGTGATTTCCGCGAGTTCTTCACGGAGTTGCTTCAAAGAGGCTAAAGCCTGGTCCGAGAAGAGATCCTCATCGGGAGTGAACGTCACGACGAGCAAGTCGCCACTCGGATATCGCTCGTGGATTTTCCGGAACACCTTGAGGTCTACGTCGTCTTCCAGCAACAAGGAGTCGGCTGATGCGTCCAACTTGAAGTCTTTTGCGTGGTAGCCGAAAAAAACTAGAATCGAGAGCAGCACGACCAGGACTAACTTGGGATAGTGGAGCACCAGAGTGTCATAGGCCTGCACGGTACGAGACGACATGGAGTTTCCTCTTTGAGTAACGCTAATTCAACCGGGGGTACAACAGTGTCACCCAGCTCTGCTCCTTCGACGTAGAATGGTCCATTCTGCAGATTGGCTCGCCGCAAGTCCAACTTCGAGAATATCGTGCAGCCATGCCTCACTAGGCTCCAGACTCGTAACCAATAGCATATCGGAGCAACGAGACAGACGGCAGCGAGGAAACTCTGGGCGAGCCGGTCGTATCGGGTAGTGATCCTTTAGAAGTCCTTTATGCGCCCGAACATGCCCTCGATGGCATTGCGATCGCGATAGAGGACAGGCGAGAAGCAGTATTTCCGGCGCCCGTTCACCTTTGGCGGAATGTTAGCTGCCGCGCCTCGGGCCTCGATTTTGCGGCGCACCGCATCGCTGTCGTAGCCCTTGCCGCCGTGAACGAGGTCGCTGCCGAAGCGCTGAAGTGGTCTCGCAAGGCTGCCGAGCAGGGTCATGCAGGAACCCAGTACACCGCGTCGGAATCATGTACGCCAACGGCGAGGACGTTCCTGTAAATAACGTTAAGATTTGTGCGTGGTGATCACTTACCAAAGTGTAGGGCGAAGAGGCCGCGGCGAAGAATCTAGATTTAGTCAAAACATAAATGACCAGCGCCGACATATCCAAAGCCAAGCATTAGCCGCCGGTAGAGCCGGGGCAGCCAACGCTTTCACGACGCTGGCCGGCACGGTCGCGCTTGGCGATGAAATTCTCAATCTTGTCCTGGTCGAGGGGCAGGGCGAAGGCCACCGCAGAGCGTGCGCTGGGCAGCACGTATTCGAGAACGGTCGAGGGCGCCCCCGGCCAGGGTCTGGCGCATCGTGATACCCACCGCGCAGGCGCCGTAGTCCCTGACGATCTCCTTGACTTTGGTGGTGAGCCAGCGGCGGCGGAGCGGTAACTGACATGATTGTACCCCGTCAGCGCTTAGTGGACAGATTGGGTTGATTTCCTTGTACCCCGTCAGCGCTTAGTGGACAGATTGGGTTGATTTCCTAAGGGAGTGTTTCTGTCTCATCTTCGTTCCCTTCGGTCACTACGATGAGACAGAAATCCTCCCTTATGCAATCCGACTAGTGTGTCCCATAGGCGCTGACGTCAAACACTTACGTTATTGGAAATACGAAAAGGCAGAATAACAGGTACCTATCACCGTTATGAGCGCCGCCGGCGGCGGCCGTAGAGCTCGATGTCGGAGTACGCCTCCTGGTCCGGCTCGTAGAGGGCGCGACGGGCGGGCGTCATCTCGGCCAAGCGGCGCTCACCCTCTTCCGGTGACACTGCCTCCAAGCTGCCGTCCGGGCTCTGCACCACAACGCCGCTCGACTGCAGCAGCTTGAGGCGGCGCTGGCGCTCCTCGGAGGTCGGGGCGCAGACCAGCATGCAGCTGCCGCAGGTCAGGTTTACGTCCTTGCCCGTATTCTCGTAAACCAACGGCTGGTGCAGCACGCCTCCGTCCAGCTCGGGCCGCCGCTTCCAGGCTTCGACCGCGTCCACCAGCACCCGGCGCAAATCTCCGTCCTGCTTGGGAATGGGAAAGCGACCCGGCGACCAAGTCGACCATTTGCCCGAGGGGTGCAGCCCGGAATAGCCGGCGCAGACATAGCCGCAGCGATTGTAGTGGCGGCGCCTAGCGTAAGTGAACGTGAGGCCACCCATGGTGACGCTCGCCATATCGCTCTTACCTTCGTGCAGAAAGGCCGAGGGGCAGGCGGCAGCGCACTCCATTTGCTCGCATTGGCAAAAATTATCCTCAGCCGGCAGCGGCTCCGTGGGCTCGAGTTCCGCGGTGGTGACCGCCGTGGCCAGGCTGACCATGGCGCCGTTTTCGGGCGTCAGCACATTGCCCGAGAAGCCGAACCAGCCGACGCCACCGCGCACCGCCAGCATGCGATGCGACAAGTCGGGGCGCAGATGGCGGGGCTGAGACTCGGCGTCGTTGCGGTAGACCTCGTTCGACAGCACGCCCACCGAGGCGTAGCCGAAATGAGCGATGTAGCCAGCGATCTGCGCCGCGATGCCGCTAGCCATGGTGCCGGTGCGGCTGTAGTCGTCCTGATGGCCGGAACGGTCGCGCTTGGCAATGAAATCCTCGATCTTGTCCTGGTCGAGGGGCAGAGCGAAGGTCACCGCCGAGCAGGCGCCGGGCAGCACGTACTCGAGATCGGTCGAGGGCGGTCCCCCGGCCAGGGTCTCGCGCGTGGTGATACCAACCGCGCAGGCGCCGTAGTCCCTGGCGATCTCCTTGACCTTGGCGGTGAGCATCGCGTTGTCCATCAGACTGCCTGTGAATGACGGCCAGCGCCACGGCCGAGATAGGTGTCGAAGCAGGCTGCGACGGTGCGCACGTAGGGGCGGCCGAGCGATGTGATGTGCAGCGTGCCGCCCTTCCGGCTCACGAGCCCGTCGCGCTCGAGCTCGGCGAGGCCGTCCACATCAGCGAGCGCGGCATCCGGATCAACGTCATGCTGACGGCAAAGCGCCCGCACATCGGCGGCGAAATCACACATCAGACGCTCGATGATGGCACGGCAGGCGCGGTCCCGCGCGTCGAGCGCGATGCCGCGCTCGGTAGCAAACTCACCCGCCAACACGGCGTTGCGATAGGCGCGCATATCGCCGGTGTTCTGGGCATAGCCTTGCGGCAGGGCGCTGATCGCCGAGGCGCCAAAGCCTATCAGGGCGACGGCCGCATCATCGGTATAGCCCTGGAAATTGCGGTGCAGGCCGCCATCCTCAAGGTGCTTGGCCATGGCATCATCAGCGCGGGAAAAATGATCCATGCCGATGCGGCGATAGCCGTGGAATTCGAGCCGCCTTGCCGCGGTATCGGCCTGGGCGGCGCGCCCCTGCGGTCCTGCCAGCGCGGCTTCTTCTATCATTTGCTGATGCTTGCGCATCCACGGCACATGGGCGTAGCCGAACATGGCCACCCGGTCGGGCGCCAGGGCCACCGCCTGGTCCACCGTGCGTGCGATATCGGCCTCGGTCTGATGGGGCAGGCCGTACATCAAATCAAAATTGAGCGCTGCGACACCTGCCTGACGGAGCATGGTCACCGCATCGGCGACCATTTCCACCGGCTGGACACGGTTGATCGCCTGCTGCACCTCCTCGGTAAAGTCCTGTACCCCGAGACTGGCGCGGCTGACACCCTCGTGGCCCAGCCTGTCAGCCATCACCGGTGTCAAGGTGGTGGGATCTATCTCGATGGCGATCTCGGCCTCAGGCGTAATCGCGAAATGTCGGCGCAGCGCCGCCATCAAATCCGCGAAGCTCTCTTCGCCGAGCTGCGTCGGCGTGCCACCGCCGAAATGCACATGCGAGACCGGCATGTTGACGGGCAACGCCGCTACCGCGATCTCGATCTCGCGCACCAGCACATCTGCATAGGCAGCGATGCGCAGCGGATCGTTGGAGATCGTGGTGTGGCAGCCACAATACCAGCACAACCGGTCGCAAAAGGGCACATGGATATAGAGCGACAGCGGAGCCGTAGCGTCGAGCGCCTCCAGCCAGCCGCCAAAGGCCGCCCCGTCGACGCCGTCATGGAAATGCGGCGCGGTCGGATAGCTGGTGTAACGCGGCACGCGCGCGCTACCATATTTCGCGACAGAATCCACCATGCTTGGCTTATCCCTATTCCACGCCGTTGGCACCTTGATTGAGGTCAACCACCACTGCCGAGATGGCCGCGTCCCGATCGCCGCGCCGACTTCGCCGATAGATACACATGTTCGCATACCACAAGGCGCGCTCGCCTGCGAGTTGTCAGCGCCAATCGGACACCAGCGGCGGCCTCACGCAGCACAGCATGCCGAGAGCGCGGACTTCGCCAAAATTCTGGCTCGATCCAGCATGGCAGCGGTGGTAGCGGCAAAGGCGGCAAAGGCGCAAGTGCATCATTTGCCACTCACCCCTCCTTGTGATCATAATCCGCGCTTCGATTCAGGAGGGCCGAGCATGGGCGATGCGGGCGTGATAGTGGTTGGCGGCGGCAACGCCGCCATGTGTGCAGCCCTAGCGGCCCTTGAGAAAGGCGCCTCGGTGTTGGTGCTCGAACGGGCGAACGAGGACGAGCGCGGTGGCAACACGCGCTTTACCGCCGGTGCCATGCGTGTCGCCTATGACGGCCTCGACGATCTCTTGCAGATCATGCCAGACCTCAGCGAGGACGAGCGCGCAAACACCGATTTTGGCAACTACCCGGCCGACCAGTTCTTCGACGACATGGCGCGGGTCACGGAATACCGGGCCAATCCGGACCTGGTCGAGGTGCTGGTGCGCCAGAGCCAACCGACGCTCGTCTGGATGCGTGAACAAGGCATCCGCTTCATGCCCATGTATGGCCGCCAGGCCTTCAAGATCGACGGCCGCTTCCGCTTCTGGGGCGGGCTGACGGTGGAGGCCTGGGGCGGTGGTGCGGGACTCTGCGAAGCCGAGTTCCGGGCAGTCGAGAAAGCGGGCGCCGAGATCCGTTACGGCGCCCGCGTGATCTCGCTGGTGCAGGACGGCCCGCGGGTCTGCGGTGTGGTTCTCCGCCAGGGCGGGTACGAGGAGACGCTGCACGCCAAGGCTGTCGTGCTCGCCTGCGGCGGCTTCGAGGCCAATGCCGAGTGGCGGACGCGCTACCTCGGGCCCGGCTGGGACCTCGCCAAGGTGCGCGGCAGCCGCTTCAACACCGGTGACGGCATCCGCATGGCGCTCGATGCAGGTGCCGTGGCGGCAGGTAACTGGTCAGGGTGCCATGCGGTAGGCTGGGATCGCAACGCACCGCCCTTCGGCGATCTTGCGGTCGGCGACGGCTTCCAGAAGCACAGCTATCCCTTCGGCATCATGGTCAATGGAGAAGGCAAGCGCTTTGTCGACGAGGGTGCGGATTTTCGCAACTACACCTATGCCAAATATGGCCGCCGTATCCTCCAGCAACCAGGACAATTCGCCTGGCAAATCTTTGATGCCAAAGTAGAACACTTGCTACGCGATGAATATCATATACGTGAGGTCACCAAGGTCACGGCTGACACCCTAGAGAATCTGGCAGCTCGGCTCGATGACGTTGACACCCAGGCCTTTCTGGAGACGATCGCCGCTTTCAACACAGCGGTGCGCGACGACATCGCCTTCGACCCGACGGTCAAGGACGGCCGCTGCACCGAAGGGCTGACCCTGGCCAAGAGCAATTGGGCCAATGCCCTAGATACACCGCCCTACAGCGCCTACGCGATAACCTGCGGTGTGACCTTCACATTCGGGGGCATCGCCATCACGCCAGATTGTGCCGTGGCCGAGACCGACGGCGGCACCATTCCCGGCCTCTTTGCCGCGGGGGAACTGGTCGGCGATCTCTTCTATTTCAACTATCCCGGCGGTACCGGGTTGACCTCGGGCTCGGTCTTCGGGCGCATCGCCGGTGGTGGCGCGGCCGATTTCGCGAAGGGGAACGGATGATGGCGAGCCCACTTGGCTTCATCGGCCTCGGCGTCATGGGCGGGCCCATGTGCCGCAATCTGGTGACCAAGTCGGGACTGCCGGTAATTGCCTACGACATCCGCCAGGAGCCTCTCGACCGGCTTGCCGAAGCCGGCGCGCGCGCTGTCGCAGGCATCGTTGAGGTAGCGGCCGAGGCGGACGTGATCTTCCTGTCACTGCCCGGGCATGCGGAGCTGGAAGCCGTTGGCTCCGAGTTGCTCTCGGCCGCACGCCGGGGATCGGTCGTTGTCGATACCAGCACCGTTCCAGTGGCGCTGACCCGGGACATGGCGGCCCGCTTTGCAAAACAAGGCATGGACTACGCGGATGCTCCGGTAGCGCGTACGCGCGCGGCAGCCGAGGCGGGCACGCTTGCGGTCATGGTCGGTGCCAAGGATGCTGTGCTTGCACGCATTCGCCCGCACCTCGCCTGTTTTGCCAGCGACATCAGCCATTGCGGCGGCATCGGCGCGGGCCAGGTCGGCAAGCTGATGAACAACATGGTACTGTTCCAGAGCGTGGTCGCATTATCTGAAGCGCTAACCATCGCACGGCGCGCGGGCGTCGATGGCGAGCGCTTGTTCGAGACCCTGTCAACTGGCTCTGCCGACAGCTTCGCGCTGCGCAATCACGGCATGAAGGCGCTGATGCCGGGAGACTTTCCGGAACGTGCCTTCTCCGCCCGCTACGCCCTGGAAGACTTGCGCTATGCCATGCAGCTCGCAGCCGACGGCGGTGTCGCAGTGCCCGGCGCCGAAACCGCCGCGAGCATGCTGGAAGCCGCTATCGCCGCCGGCCATGGCGACGAATACCACCCAACGATATTGAACGTGGTGGAAAAGCGTTCGGGCGTGTCCAACAGCCCCGCCAACGCCCGCTGAACTTCCGCTCGAACCGCCATGACCACTCCTTCCGAATACTGCAACCCGATCTGGTTGGCCGCAGAGTATGACGCCATTCGGCAGGCCTCACGATGACGACGCTGATCACGGGAGCGACCGGCTTTGTTGGTGCCGCGGTCGCACGCCGCGTGCTGGCAGAGGGCCGCCCGGTGCGCGCGCTGGTACGCCACGACAGCGACCGCAGCAATATCGAGGGCCTGGACGTAGCGGTCGTCGAGGGCGACCTCACCGATGCGGCGTCCCTAGCGGAGGCAGTGCGCGGCTGCAAGTCGGTCTTTCACGTGGCCGCCGACTACCGCATCTGGTGCCCTGATCCGGCGGCCATGATGGCAACCAATGTCGAGGGATCGCGGGCCCTGATGCGGGCGGCAGCCGAGGCTGGGGTACAGCGCGCCGTCTATACCTCCAGTGTCGCAACGATAATGCCGCACGCCGACGGGACGCCCGCCGACGAAAACACACCGTCCTCCGTGGACAATATGATTGGCTCCTACAAACGCTCAAAATATCTGGCCGAGCAGGTGGTCCTGGCGGTGGCCGAGGAGACGGGTCTAGAGGTGGTAGTGGTCAACCCCTCGACCCCGGTCGGCCCGCGCGACATCAGGCCGACGCCGACCGGGCGCCTAATTCGCGATGCCGCGGCGGGACGCGTGCCCGCTTATGTGGAGACCGGGCTCAATATTGTGCATGTTGACGATGTCGCGGACGGCCATTGGCTTGCCCATAAGCGGGGGAATGTGGGCAGGCGCTACATTCTCGGTGGAGAGAACATGAGCCTACGGAAGATCCTCAGCACGGTGACACGCCTAGCCGGGCGACGACCGCCGACACTACAGCTGCCGAACCCTTTGGCGATGGGCATCGCCCACATGTCGGAGGCCGTCGCCCGGCTGACCGGACGCGAGCCGATGGCGACTATGGACGGGGTACGCATGGCTCGCCACAAGATGTATTTTTCGAGCCGCCGGGCCTGCGACGAGCTCGGCTACGCGCCGCGTCCGGCACACGAAGCCCTGGCCGATGCTGTGGCCTGGTTCTCCAAGGGCGGGTGAGCATGAGCAATCCGACGGTTAGGTTGGTACACCTCGCGATCCAGCGCCACCACGACAAGGAAGCGGTTGCGTATCCCTATTTCGGCGACTTCGAGATCGAGGATTTCGTCTATCTCGTCGGCCCCTTCGCCTGGGTTGGTGTCTTTGAACGATTTTTTCTGGCCTTCGGCCTGGGAGGAATCGGCTATCTTAGCTGGCAGAGCTGGGAGCTACCTGGCAGGCGCCGATGAGCGAACGCAAGATCAGGGCAAGGCGCAGCCTACTGTTCGCACCAGCCGACAGGCCCGAGCTGTTCGCCAAGGCGCTGGCGACAGGCGCCGATATGGTCTGCATCGATCTCGAAGATGCGGTGCCGCCGGGCGACAAGGCAGCGGCGCGCGCCACGGCGATGGCGCTTCTCGCCACGCCCTGCGCCGACGACGGCGTGGAGCGTCTGTTGCGCATCAACAACCTGCGTGGGAGCGAGGGTCTGCGCGACATCGAGGCCATTCTGGAAAGTCCGGCGTCGCCTGGTGCATTGCTGCTACCCAAAGTCGAATCAGCGGACGAACTACGTCTGCTGGGCGAACTGCTCTCAACAGGTCCGCAGGCTGATATCCGCCTCCATGTCATCATCGAAACCAATGCCGGGCTGGAAGCGGCGCACGAGATCGTCCAGGCCAGTCCGCGGCTCGACCTGATGGCTTTCGGTGGCGTCGACATGGCGGCGGAGCTGCGCTCGCGCCCGACCTGGGAGGCTTTTTTGTACACCCGCTCGCGCCTGGTAACCGCCGCCGCGGGCGCTGGCGTCGACCTGCTTGACGTACCTCACCTCGATTTGTCGGACAGGGACGGAATGGTCGCGGATGCCGAGCGGGCACGCGACCTCGGCTTTACCGGCAAGGCGGCGATCCATCCGAGCCAGGTCGCGGCCATCAATGCGGTGTTCAGCCCGCTCCCGAAAGAGGTGTCGCGGGCCCGCCAGATCATCGCCGCCTTTGAAGCCAGCCCCAACGGCGTCGTGGTCATCGATGGCAAGCTCATCGAGGCTCCGGTCCTACGCTCCATGCGGCGCCTGATCGCAGTTGCAGAGCGTATTGCCGCCAGCTAACCGCCATGTGCCCCGACATGCAGACGCCGTCGTCAAACACCTTGCTAAAACCGTACGTGAGTGCCGTTCTGGCCGGGGTGTTGCAAGCCGAACTCGGCATTCTCGTCTACGACAGTATCGTCGTGACCGTGTGGAATTACTTGCGGCAACACCAAATGATGAGTGATTTTGCTGTATGGTCTTTCGCGACAGCAGCCCAGATAAGGCACGTGCCATGAATACACCAAACAAGTCCTACAAGTGGGTCGGAACACGGCCGGTACGTCCCGACGGGGTGGAGAAGGTAACGGGTGCTGCTCGCTTCGGCGCCGATCTGTCACTCCCAGGCATGCTAGTTGGAAAAATGCTGAGGAGCCCCCACGCCCATGCGCTCATTCGCGGTATCGACGTGAGCAAGGCGGCAGCGCTGTCCGGCGTCAAGGCAATCGTCACGGCAGCGGACTTCCCCGACCACGTGTCGGCCTATGCCGGCCCCGACCGTCTCGAGCGCAACATGGCTCACCTGACGCGCAACGTCATGGCACGGGAGAAGGCGCTTTACGAAGGGCACCCGGTCGCCGCTGTTGCTGCCACCACGAAAGCTGTGGCCAATGAAGCTCTGTCGCTGATCGCGGTGGATTACGAGGTGCTGCTCCACGTCATCGGCGTCGAGGAGGCGATGGCGCCGGATGCGCCGCTGCTGTTCGAGGACATGATCAGCCGCGGCGATGGCCCCGAGACCGATACGCCCTCAAACATCGCCAAAATCCGCGTGATGGAGATCGGTAATATAGAAGCAGCCTTCGCCGAGGCTGACATGGTGGTCGAGCACAACTTCACCACCGAGCCCGTGCACCAGGGCTATATCGAGCCCCACGCCTGCGTCGCCAGCTACACCCAGGACGGCAAAGGCGAGGTCTGGTGCTGCACCCAAGGGCATTTCGCGGTGCGCGCCTTAACCGCCAACCTACTCGGTATGGAGCTTGCCGACATCACCGTTACGCCGTCCGAGCTTGGCGGTGCCTTCGGTGGCAAGACCGTGGTCTATCTCGAGCCAGTCGCCTTAGCATTGGCGAAGAAGTGCACCAGGCCCGTGAAGATGGTCATGAGTCGAGAGGAGGTCTTTAAAGCTTCGGGTCCCACCTCCGGCAGCATCATGACCGTCAAAATCGGTGCCAAGGCCGATGGCACCATCACGGCGGCGGAAGGCAATTTCGCCTATTCGGCAGGTGCCTTTCCCGGTTCGCCCGTTGTCAATGCCTGCATGTGCGCCTTCTCGCGCTACGACCTCACCAACGTCAAAACCACAGGCATCGATGTAGTCGTCAACCGGCCCAAGGCCGCGGCCTATCGCGCGCCTGGCTCACCGATTGCCGCCTACGCGGTAGAAAGTGCCATGGATGAGCTTGCTCGTAAACTCAACATGGACCCGCTGAAGCTACGCCTCCAAAATGCAGCGCGCAACGGTAGCACGACAATCTATGGACAGAAGTTTAGCAGCATCGGCTTTGCCGAGACCGTGGAGGCACTGCTCGACCATCCCCATTACAAGGCGCCACTCGGTCCTAACCAGGGGCGTGGCGTCGCCTCTGGTTACTGGTTCAACGCCGGCGCGGAATCCTCGGCTACTTTGCAGATCAACGAAGACGGGACGGTGGAGGTCGCCACCGGAAGTCCCGACGTGGGCGGCTCGCGCGCCTCGATGGCGCTCATGACAGCAGAGACCCTTGGTGTCGATTACGGCAAGGTTAATGTGGTTGTGGCGGATACTGCTTCGGTCGGCTTCGCCTTCGTTAGCGGCGGTAGCCGCGTGACCCTGGCTACGGGTCTTGCGGTGATCAACGCCGCCGAGGACGTCATTGGCCAGTTGTGCACCCGGGCCGCCATGATGTGGGGTGTCGATCCCGAAGGCGTAACCTGGGAGAACGGCTACGCCAAGCCATCGAGCAGCAATGTAGGCGAACATGAGCCCTTATCGTTGCGCGAGATCGCCGCCAACAAGGCTGCGACCGGAGGGCCAATCGGTGCCAGTGCGGGTGTTAACGCGACTGGGGTCGGCCCCGGCGTCTCGACACAGATCTGCGATATCGAGGTCGATCCGGACACCGGAGGCGTGACCGTGCTGCGCTACACCGTAGCCCAGGATGTCGGCTGCGCCGTGCACCCCTCTTACGTCGAAGGGCAGATGCAGGGTGGCGTTGTGCAGGGCATCGGCTGGGCGCTCAACGAAGAGTATGTCTACGATGATCAGGGGTGTATGGAGAACGCGAGCTTTCTCGACTACCGCATGCCGCTGGCCTCCGACCTGCCGATGATCGACACGGTGATGGTGGAGGTAACCAACCCCGACCATCCCTACGGCGTAAAGGGCGTCGGCGAGGCCAATATCGTACCCCCCATGGCGGCCGTCGCCAACGCTGTGCGTGATGCAATCGGCAAGCGCCTGACGGATCTTCCCATGTCGCCGCCGCGCGTGCTTGCGGCCATGGAGGAACATGACTGACAAGGCCCCGGGCATGGCCGTCCGCACCCGGGCGAAGGTCGATTTAAAGGCCCCAACAGCCAGTATTTCTATGAACTCGCCTCTGCTCGCTTCGGCTATCGCGAAGAGGTACCGGAGGTCTTCAGACCTTCTACGTCAAGGGCTACCATCTTTTACTCCGCTTTGCGGCAGTTACCCTTGCATTACATCCAACATGGTGGTGCCAAGGCTTGCCGGCGAATCGGCAACCACGACACCAGCTGAGTTCAAGGCCTCAATCTTCTCGCCGGCACCGCCTTTGCCACCGGCAATGATTGCTCCAGCATGCCCCATGCGCCGGCCCGGTGGCGCGGTGCGTCCGGCAATGAAACCGACCACGGGTTTCTTCACCTTAGATGTCTTTAGGAACTCCGCCGCTTCCTCCTCGGCACTGCCACCGATCTCTCCGATCATAACGATGCCCTCGGTGTCCGGGTCGGCCAGAAAGAGATCCAAGCAATCAATGAAATTGGTGCCGTTGACGGGATCGCCACCAATGCCGATGCAGGTGCTTTGGCCAAGGCCTACCGCACTGGTCTGGGCGACCGCCTCGTAGGTCAGCGTACCCGAGCGTGAGACGATGCCGATGCGCCCCGGCGCATGGATATGCCCCGGCATGATGCCGATCTTGCAGGCTTCCGGTGTGATGAGGCCGGGGCAGTTGGGGCCGATTAAGCGCGTGTCAGAGTTGCCGAGAAGCCGCTTGACCCGCACCATATCGGACACCGGAATCCCTTCGGTGATGCAGACCAGAAGCGTCACGCCGGCATCGACGGCCTCGAAGATCGCGTCAGCGGCGAAAGGCGGCGGCACGTAGATGACGCTGGCGTCTGCGCCGGTCGCCGCGACCGCCTCGTAGGTGGTGTCAAAGACTGGCAGATCGAGATGGGTGCTGCCGCCCTTGCCAGGGGTCACACCACCCACCATGCGGGTACCATAGGCGATCGCCTGCTCCGAATGGAAGGTGCCCTGACGGCCGGTGAAACCCTGGCAGATCACCTTGGTCTCGGCATCGACGAGAACTGTCATCGCGAGACTTCCTTTACCGCGTGAACCATGTTCTCGGCAGCATCGCCGAGGTCGTTGGCGGAAATAATAGGCAGACCGGAATCGGCCAAAATCTTCTTGCCGAGATCGACATTGGTGCCTTCGAGGCGGACGACGAGCGGCACATGCAGGCTGACTGTGCGCGCCGCGCCGACGATGCCCTCCGCAATCACGTCGCAGCGCATGATACCACCGAAAATATTGACCAGCACACCGTCCACGTCTGGGTCCGAGAGGATGATCTTAAAGGCCTCGGTCACGCGCTCGCCGGTGGCACCGCCGCCGACATCGAGAAAATTGGCAGGCTCGCCGCCGTGCAGCTTGATGAGATCCATCGTCGCCATGGCGAGGCCGGCGCCATTGACCATGCAGCCGATATTGCCGTCGAGCTTTATGTAGTTGAGATCATAGCGGGCCGCCGCCAGTTCGCGCGGATCCTCCTCGCTCTCGTCGCGCAGGTCCGCGATATCCGGCTGGCGATAGAGCGCGTTGTCATCGAAGTTCATTTTAGCGTCGAGCGCTAGCACATCACCACTGCCAGTGACCACAAGCGGATTGACCTCGATGAGGTTGGCATCGGTCTCGAGATAGGCCTTGTAGATGGCAGCCAGAAACTTGATCAGGGAAAAGACCTGGCGCCCTTCGAGGCCGAGCCCAAAAGCCAGGCGCCGAGCATGGAATGGCTGCAGCCCGCTAGCCGGGTCGATGGCAGCGCGGAGAATTCTTTCCGGCGTGCTTGCCGCCACCTCCTCGATATCCATGCCGCCCTCGGTCGAGGCCATAATGGTGATGCGGCTGGTAGCGCGGTCGAGCAGCACACCAAGATAGAGCTCGCGCGCAATATCACAGCCTTCCTCGATATAGACGCGCTTGACTTCTTTTCCTTCTGGCCCGGTCTGATGGGTAATCAGCGTCATGCCGATCATCGCCTTGGCGGCCTCGACCACCTCGTCGATAGACTTGGCAACCTTTACGCCGCCGCCCTTGCCCCGCCCACCGGCATGAATCTGTGCCTTGACCACCCATACGGCGCCGCCCAGCGTCTGCGCGGCTTCTTCAGCCTCCTGCGGCGTATAGGCGATCTGGCCACGCGGGACAGCCACGCCATACTTAGCGAGCAATGCCTTCGCCTGATATTCATGGATATTCATGAAGCACTTTCGTTGTCGACAGCCGCAGCGATGGTGTCGAATCCGTCTTCGGAATGTATCACGTTAGCGGTATTGGCCAAGGCCTTCCCTGCCATTGTGTAAAAAGATGACCCGGATCGTTTTGCCGAGATTACGCTATTTGGCGCGCCCGCGGCCCCTGGTAGCCACCCTGACCTTGACGCCGCGACGCGGCGGTCTCGCTGTTTTTGCCTTACTGCGGGCGCTCTTGCGCATCATGTTGCGCACCACCCCCACCAACTCGCGCACGGCGCCGGCTGACTTGTCGAACTGGGCTTTCTCGCGCCGGTTTAAGGTGATCTCGACGACCCGCTCGACGCCATCCCCCCCGATCACCGCCGGCGTGCCAACATAGAGTCCGTGCACGCCATATTCGCCGTCGAGATGTACGGCGCAGGGCAGAACCCGCTTCTTATCGCAAAGATAGGCTTCGGCCATCTGGATCGCCGACGAGGCTGGGGCATAGAAGGCTGATCCCGTCTTTAGCAGACCAACGATCTCAGCTCCACCGTCACGAGTGCGCTGGACGATCTCGTCGAGCTTGGCCTTGCTCAGCCAACCCATCTTGATCAAATCTGGCAGCGGAATACCAGCTACCGTCGAGTAGCGTACCAGCGGCACCATGGTATCACCATGCCCGCCAAGCACAAAGGCGCTGACATCCTCGACCGAGACGTCAAGCTCCTCGGCCAGAAAATATCGGAAGCGCGCAGAGTCGAGAACACCCGCCATGCCAACCACGCGCTTGTGCGGTAGACCACTGGCTTCGCGCAACGCCCAGACCATCGCATCGAGCGGATTGGTTATGCAGATAACGAACGCCTTGGGACAGTATTTTTTGATACCCGTGCCAACAGCCTGCATGACCTTTGTATTAATGTTCAGTAGATCGTCACGGCTCATGCCTGGCTTGCGCGCGATGCCCGCTGTCACGATGACGACATCCGAGCCGCGTAGCGTGGCATAACTATTGGTGCCCGCAACCACGGCATCGAAGCCCTCGATGGGTGAGGATTCGGCAATGTCCAGGCTTTTACCCTGGGGCAGGCCGTCGACGATGTCGAACATCACCACATCGCCAAGCTCCTTGAGGCCGGCAAGGTAGGCCAGGGTGCCACCGATATTTCCGGCGCCAACCAGCGCGATCTTGTTGCGAGCCATACTGAAATCTCCTTTATATTTCGGCCCGAAAATGCCGGCGCTTTATAGTCCAAAACGTGCCACGCGCGCAAACTTAGGCGGGCCGGTGGGGTGCCGCGAGATAAGCCTCGCTCTGCATCTCCACCAGGCGCGAGGCGGCGCGCCGAAACTCAAAGGCACCAGTGCCTCTAGCGTAAAGAGAGTCGGGCGGACCGTCACCGCTAACAAGCAGCTTGACGTTGTGATCGTAGAGAATGTCGATCAGCATCGCCAGGCGACGAGCCTCGTTGCACTGCTCCGGCACCATCACCGGCACGTTGGCTAGCACCACGGTATGGAAATGATTGGCGATGGCAAGATAATCGGCAGCACCGAGCGGCTGCTCGCAGAGATCGGCGAAGACGAAGCGGGCGATGCCGCGATTAGCCGCCGGCACGGTGACCTCACGTCCCTGGACCAGCAGCGTCTCGGATACTGTGCATGCACCACCAATAAGACGCTGGAAGGTCTCATCGAGCGCCGTCTCAGAAGCCTCACCAAGAGGCGTGAAATAGACTTTTGCTTCCGTCATGCCCACGAGCCGGTAGTCGCTCGGGCCGTTGAGATGCACGATATCGAAGCGCTCTTCGACCAGATCGATGAAGGGCAGAAAGCTATCGCGCTGAAGACCGTCGAGATAGAGTTCACGCGGCGGCCGGTTGGAAGTGGCGACGATCACCACGCCGGCCTCGAGCAAGGCGGCGAATAGCCGACCCAGGATCATTGCGTCGGTAATGTCACGCACCTCGAACTCGTCAAAGCAGAGCAACCAGGCTTTATCGGCCAGCGCCACGGCGAGCGGCGGGATAGGATCGGCGGCACTATGGCGGGCGGGCCCTGGCGCGACACCGCGCCAGCGATGAATTTGTGCGTGCACGTCCTGCATGAAGGCATGGAAATGAGTTCTGCGGCGGCGCCCCACCGGGGCGCAATCATAGAACAGGTCCATGAGCATAGTCTTGCCACGCCCCACCCCACCATAGAGGTAGAGGCCGCGCGGCGGCAGCCGCTTGTCGCTGCCGCCGCCGAGGCCGAGACGATCGCGCCAGCCGCCACGCTGCATCGGCTGCCAGTGCCGCAGCCGTGCGTGCAGGACTTGCAGCGCCTGCGCCGCCAACTCCTGCGTCGGGTCTGGGTGCAGCTGCCCGGCGGCAACCCGTCGCCGATAGGCGGCGATGGGGCCGTCGCTCACCGGGTCTCTACCGCAACGTCGGGATGGTGTACTCTACGCCTTCCCGGATGCCACTCGGCCAGCGCGCGGTCACGGTCTTGAGTTGGGTGTAGAAGCGCACCCCGTCCATACCATGGGTGTTGTGGTCGCCGAACTTCGAGGCCTTCCAGCCGCCAAAGCTGTGATAGGCCACTGGCACCGGGATCGGCACGTTGACGCCGACCATGCCGATATTGGCGCGGTTCACGAAATCGCGCGCCGCATCGCCGTCACGAGTAAAAATAGCTGTGCCATTGCCGTAGGCGTTCTCACGCACCAGGTTCAACGCACCCTCATAGTCGTCGGTGCGGACCACGGACAGCACCGGGCCAAAGATCTCTTCCTTGTAGATATCCATCTCCGGCGTCACCTTGTCGAACAGGGTGCCGCCCATGAAGTAACCGTTTTCATAGCCCTGCAGGGTATAGTCGCGGCCGTCGACCAGCAAGTCAGCACCTTGCGCCACGCCGGAATCAATGAGGCCGCCGATACGCTGCTGCGCCTCGGCCGTGACGATCGGACCCATATCCGCTTCCGGATCATTGTATGGCCCGATTTTGAGACTCTCGATGCGGGGCCTGAGGCGCTCGATCAGGGGCTGAGCAGTGCCGCCGACGGCAACCGCCACCGAGACCGCCATGCAGCGCTCGCCGGCCGAGCCATAGGCCGCACCCATCAGGGCATCGGTGGCCTGATCGAGATCCGCATCCGGCATCACCACCATATGGTTCTTGGCGCCACCGAGCGCCTGCACCCGCTTGCCGGCGGCGGCGGCCATGCCATAGACCGTTTGCGCGATGGGTGTGGAGCCAACGAAGCTGATCGCCGCCACGTCTGGATGCACGAGTAGCGCGTTCACCGCGTCCTTGTCGCCGTTTAGCACGTTGAACACGCCATCCGGCACGCCGGCTTCGGAGAACAGCTCCGCAAGCTTGAGCGGGCAGCTCGGATCGCGCTCGGAGGGCTTGAGGATGAAGGTGTTGCCGCAGGCGACCGCCAACGGCGCCATCCACAAGGGGATCATGGCCGGGAAGTTGAACGGCGTGATGCCAACACAGACGCCGACGGGTTGACGCACGGAGAAGCTGTCAACGCCGGTGCCCACGGCCTCGGTGTACTCGCCCTTGAGCAGGTGCGGGATGCCGCAGGCGAACTCGACCACCTCGAGGCCGCGAGTGATCGAGCCCTTGGCATCGGGAATGGTCTTGCCATGTTCGCTGCCGACCAACTCGGCCAGCTCATCCATGTTGTCCTCGATCAGGGACTTGAGGCGAAACATGCAGCGGGCACGGGTGATTGGCGTCGTCGCCGCCCAGCCGGGAAAAGCCGCCTTTGCCGCTGCCACAGCCTCGTCCACATCCGCGGCGTCGGCCAGCGGCACGTGTTTTTCGGCCTCGCCCGTCGCTGGGTTGAACACGTCGCCGAGGCGACCGTTTTTATCAGCCACTTTCTGGCCATTGATGTAATGGTGAAGCGTCGTGGTCATGATGCTCGATTCTTGTTTTCTTAAGTTCCGGACCAGGTGTTTATTTCAGATAGCCGAGTTCGCGCCAAGTGGCGTAGCGGGTACGGAACTCGCTGAGAGATTGCCATACGCGTGCAAATGTCTCGTCGGCGGCGACCTCCTCGGTCAACACTTCGCCCCACGCCACCTTGAGCGCGGCGAGGATTTCGGGCGACCATTCGTGCAGCGTCACGCCTTGCGATTGGAAGAACTCCATCGAAGGTACCTGCTTGGCCTCGCTGAGCGCGATCGTACGCGTCACCATGCGGCCGCAGGCAACCTCGATGATACGCTGTTGCTGGGCGCTAAGCGCGTTCCATTTATCGAGATTCACCATCATCTCGACCCAGGTAGATTGCTGGTGCCAGCCTGGAAAATAATAGTGTTTGGCGATCTGGTGAAAACCCAGGCTCTGGTCAATCGCCGGGCTCGCCAGCTCGGTCGCGTCAATCGTCCCCAGCTCGAGCGCAGGAAAGATATCGCCGGGCGCCAGAAGCTGGGTGGAAACGCCGAGCTTTTCCATCACGCGCGCGCCGAGGCCGAAGAAGCGCATTTTCAACCCCGACAGCTCCTCGACACTGGTTATCTCGGTGCGGAACCAGCCCGATGCCTCCGGCGCAAACAAGCCGCAAAGATGCGACTTTATATTATGCTGGACATAAATCTCGTCGAACAACGCTTCGCCGCCACCGTAATAGTACCAGGCCATATACTCGGCCGACGCGGGGCCAAAAGGCACGGCGGCGAAAAGCTGCAGAGCGGGAACCTTGCCCGACCAAAAGCCGGGCGTGGCATACCCTGCATCTACCGAGCCGGTGGAGACCGCGTCGAAGACCTCAAAGGCCGGCACCAGTGCGCCGGGCTCGAAGAACTTGAGCTTCATGTTGCCGCCCGAAAGCGCATCAACATCGTCGATGAAGGCCTGGCCAGACGGCCCCACCAGCGCCAACGTCGAGGTATAGGTGCTGGCGAGCTTCCAGCTTACCGGCTCGCCGAGCCCACTGTCGGCGGCGGGCGCGGTTGTCTCACTCGCCGGCGCCGATGCGGTCTCCGCACCAGGGACCGGCGCCTCTGTCGACCGGTACGTCCGACCGTAATAACCGACGCCCAAGCCGATCACCAATGCAATGATAATGCTCAATCCACGCATGACGTCCTCCCGCCCGAGTAACAAAGAAAGGTAGAATAGCGCAGAAGCAGGACCTTTGCCCATGACCCTAGAGTATGTATTGGCTAATTGGGGCCAGTTTGACCGAGACATGCTCTAGATTGTGCCGGGGCTTACGATCAACGTAATGTAGAGGCCATAGCCCGCAACCAGCGCCGCGCCTTCAAGACGTCCGATGCGCCGGCGGACGGTTATCATCAGCGACAGGCCCACGGTCACCGCCAACATTACCCATAAGTCGAAGGCGAGCAGTTCCGCGGCTACGGGCACGGGCACGACCAGCGCCGTGATGCCGGCAATCGCCAGGATATTGAACAGGTTCGAGCCCAGCACGTTGCCGATGGCGAGATCGCTATGTCCGCGCCAAGCGGCCATGCCGGCGGTGGCAATCTCGGGCAGCGACGTGCCGAAGGCGACCAGGCTGAGACCGATCACAGCCTCCGACAGACCGGCCAGCCGCGCCACCTCTACCGCGCCGTCTATCAAGAGGTCAGCGCCAATAATCACGCCCGCGATGCCGCCGACGGTGAACAGCATCGCCTCCCAGGGTTTAGTCGACGCCTCCTTAATCTCATCGCCAAGATCGGCGATAGCAGATGCCGCAGCCCGGCGCGCAGCCCAGAACGACCATACCGTATAGCCGACCAGCAACAGCACCATAAGTACGCCAATTGGGCGATCGATGGTGCCACGCAAACAAAGGCTGACAAAGACCAAGCTTACCAGCAGTAGAATGGTGCCGTCGCGGCGCACCGTCCTGCCGACGATGAGGATCGGGGTGAACAATGCGGCGACGCCGATCATGGCCAGCACGTTGGCGATGTTGGAGCCGACCACATTGCCCAGTACGATATCCGGGTGGCCGCTGAGCGCCGCGTTGAGGCTGACCACGAGCTCCGGCGCCGAAGTGCCGAAAGCCACCACTGTCAGGCCGATGACCAAGGGTGAGACGCGCCAGCCGCGCGCCAGTCCGACGGCACCGTTCACCAGCATCCCGCCCCCCACCAGCAACAGCAGTAGGCCGGTAACGACAAAGACAATCATCATATCACCGGCGCTCGACCATCAGCTTCTTGATCTCGCCGATCGTCCGGCCTGGATTGAGACTTTTCGGACAGGTTTTAGTGCAGTTCATGATGGTGTGGCAGCGGTAGAGCTTAAAGGGATCCTCCAGCGCGTCGAGCCGCTCGCCGGCCGCCTCGTCGCGGCTATCGGCGAGCCAGCGATAGGCCTGCAACAGCGCCGCCGGGCCCAGATACCGCTCGCCGTTCCACCAATAGCTGGGACAGCTGGTGGAGCAGCAGAAGCAAAGGACGCATTCGTAAAGGCCGTCGAGCTTCTCGCGCTCCTCGGGGCTTTGCAAACGCTCGCCGGCGGGCGGCGGCGTCTCGGACTGCAGCCAGGGCTCTATGGAGGCATATTGGGCGTAGGCGCGGTTGAGGTCGGGCACCAGGTCCTTGACCACCGGCATGTGTGGCAGTGGGTAGACCGGCACCTCGCCATCAATCTCGTCGATGAACTTAGTGCAGGCGAGCGTATTAGTGCCGTCGATGTTCATGGCACAGCTGCCACAAACACCTTCGCGACACGAGCGGCGGAAGGTAAGCGTCGCATCGATCTCGTTTTTGATCTTGATCAGCGCGTCGAGAACCATCGGCCCGCAGGCGTCGAGATCGATCTCGTAACGGTCCACACGCGGATTCTCGTCATCGTCCGGGCTCCAGCGATAAACCGCGAAGGTACGCACATCTGTCGCCCCTTCCACCGCCTTGTGCGTGGTGCCAACACCGACCCGCGAGTTCTTCGGAAGTGTGAATTCTACCATGGGTTCAGCCTCTCGAATGGCAGCGTTTAGTACACCCGTATCTTGGGCGGGATGGACTGGACCTCGTTGGTCAGCGTGTTCAAGTGGACGGGGCGGTAATCAAGACGCGGCGTGCCATCGCCATCGAGCCAGGAAATGGTGTGCTTGAGCCAGTTCTCGTCGTCGCGGTCGGCATAGTCTTCCCGCGCGTGGCCGCCGCGGCTTTCGGTACGGTTGGCAGCGCCGGCCAGCGCGACCACAGCCTGGGCCATGAGGTTTTCCAGTTCCAGGGTCTCGACAAGATCCGAGTTCCACACCAGCGAGCGGTCGGAGACGCCGATGTCGTCGAGCCCACCCCAGGCCTCGGCGAGCTTCCGTACGCCATTCTCCAGCACCTCGCCGGTGCGGAAGACAGCGCAATGGTTCTGCATGATGCGCTGCATCTCAAGACGCATGGCGGCCGTGCGCGTGCTGCCCTTGGCATGGCGCCATTTGTCGAGGCGGGCGATAGCATGCTCACCGGCAGCTGCCGGCAGGTCCTTGTGGGACTCGCCAGGGCGCACCACCTCGGCGGCGCGAATGGCCGCAGCGCGGCCGAAGACCACGAGATCAAGCAACGAGTTGGAACCAAGCCTGTTGGCGCCGTGCACCGAGACGCAGGCCGCCTCACCGATCGCCATCAGCCCCGGCACCACCGCGTCCGGATCACCGCCGCGCAGCGTCACGGCTTCGGCGTGATAGTTAGTCGGAATGCCGCCCATGTTGTAGTGGCAGGTCGGCAGCACCGGGATCGGTTCGCGGGTCACGTCGACCCCACCGAAGATGCGCGCGGTCTCGGCAATACCCGGCAAGCGCAAATTGATCAGCTCCGCATCAAGATGCTCGAGATGCAGGTGGATGTGGTCGGCCTCGGCGCCTACCCCGCGGCCCTCGCGGATCTCCATGGTCATGGAGCGGCTGACCACGTCGCGGCTGGCCAGATCCTTGGCCGACGGCGCATAGCGCTCCATGAAACGCTCGCCCTCACCGTTGGTGAGATAGCCTCCCTCGCCGCGCACCCCCTCGGTGATTAGGCAGCCGGCGCCGTAGATGCCGGTCGGGTGGAACTGCACGAACTCCATGTCCTGACATGGTAGGCCAGCGCGCAGCACCATGGCGTTGCCGTCGCCGGTGCAGGTGTGAGCCGAGGTGCAGGAGAAATAGGCACGCCCGTAGCCGCCCGTCGCCATCACCACCTGATGCGCACGAAAACGGTGGATGGTGCCGTCGTCCAGGTTCCAGGCCATTACCCCACGGCAGACGCCCTCGTCGTCCATAATGAGGTCGAGGGCGAAATATTCGACCAGGAACTCGGCACGAGCGCGCAGCGCCTGCTGGTAGAGCGTGTGCAGAATGGCATGGCCAGTGCGGTCGGCGGCAGCACAGGTGCGCTGGGCGATGCCCCCGCCGAAATTGGTGGTCATACCACCGAAAGCGCGCTGGTAGATCTTGCCTTCGGGCGTGCGCGAGAAGGGCACGCCGTAATGCTCCAGCTCGTAAATCGCGGGCGCCGCCTCACGGCACATATATTCTATGGCGTCCTGGTCACCGAGCCAGTCCGAGCCCTTCACCGTGTCGTACATGTGCCAGCGCCAGTCGTCGTCGCCCATATTGCCGAGCGCCGCCGAGATACCGCCCTGGGCCGCCACGGTGTGGCTGCGCGTGGGGAAAACTTTCGTCAGGCAGGCCGTCTTGAGGCCTTTCTCGGCCATGCCGAAGGTAGCACGCAGGCCGGCGCCACCGGCGCCCACGACGACGACATCGTAAGCATGATCGATGATCGGATACGCATCGGACATAGCAGCTCAGCCCTAGAAAGCGATCTTGAGCACGGAGAAGACGGCGATAGCACCGAGCAAGACGCAGCCAAAGCCGGACGCCAGCAGCATGGCATGTTTGGCGCAGGCGCTGTGCACATAGTCCTCAATCACCACCTCGAGCCCGAGCTTGAGGTGGTAGAAGGCGGCAAACAGCACCAGCACCAGCAACACCGCAACCACGGGCCGCGCCAGCCAGGCAGTGACCGTAGCATGATCGGCTCCGGCCAGCTGTGTGATCGAAGCGGTAAACCAGAGCAGCAGCGGTACCAGGGCGATCGCCGACACACGCTGCAGCCACCAGTGCTGCACGCCTTTCTTGGCAGCACCGAGCCCGCGGGCGGGCGCCAGCCGGCTCATGATCCGCCCCGCGAGGCGTAGCCGACGACGAAGGCGAGCAGTGTCAAACCGACCGAGACGACGACCACCGCCCAGCCGCTGCGATAGAACGCAGTCAGTTCGTAACCGACACCGGCATCCCAGAACAAATGCCGGATGCCATTGCAGAGGTGATAGAACAGCGCCCACACCCAGCTCAGCAGTAGCACGCGGCCGATGACAGAGCCGATGAAGGCCTGCGCACTGGTAAAGCACTCGGGACCCACGGCGGCAGCAGCCAGCCACCAGACCAGCAACAAAGTGCCGACGCCGAGCACGACACCTGTCACGCGGTGCAATATCGAAAGCACCGAGGTCAGTTGCAGTCGATAGACTTGTAGGTGTGGCGACAGCGGCCGCTCGGCTCGGCTCATCGACGGCTCCCCAGGGCGCGAAACGACGCCAATTGACCTAGACCCTGGATTCGACCAAGTCAACCGCGCGGCAGCAACACTGTGGTGTCGAGATCAAGAACCATGTCCTCTTCCGGGAAATCGACACAAGGCCGGTTGCTTGTCACCACCAGGCGCAGCCGCAAGCTCCCGAGGTCGGCGCGGCCGGGGAGGGGATCCTTTGCCAATACTTCGGACCAGGCATGGATGGTATCGCCCGCGAAGACCGGCGCCGCGTGCCGACCACCGTTGAGCGCTACCGGCCAGAAGGCATTGGCAAGACCGTTGAAGCTGAGCGCCCGGGCCAGGCTGATGACGTGGCCGCCATAGATCAACCGTTTGCCGAAGCGTGTGCCGGCGGCGTAGTGGGCGTCGTAGTGCGGCCGCGCGGTGTTTTGATAGAGCCGCGTCGCCATCTGGTGCTCGGCTTCCTCGATGGTGATGCCTACCCGATGGTCGATGCGCTCGCCGACCGTGTAGTCGTCCCAGCGATGGGGCTCGCCGGATGCCGCGAAATCGTAAGCCGCCATGTCCAAAGTGGGCGCCAACAGATCGGCCACGGCGACATGGTCGGCAAGCTCGGGCACCACGGGCTCGGGTGCCACGGACGCCGGATCGCGCTTTGCCACCATCACCCAGCGGGCAAATTGCATGACTGTCTCGCGGGCCTGGTTGGTGCCGCTGGTGCGCACATATACGACGCCCGTCTTGCCGTTGGAATTTTCCCTTACACCGATGACAGTCGAGGATACGGACAAGGTATCACCAGGATAGATTGGGGCTAGGAAGCGCCCCTCCGCGTAGCCGAGATTAGCGACGGCGTTGAACGAGACATCGGGGACGGACTTGCCGAAGACCATATGAAAGGCGAGCCAAGGATCAATCGGCGCACTCCTCAGGCCGAGAGCTTGCGCAAAGCTGTCGGCCGAGGTAACGGCAAAGCGGGAGCCAGTCAGCGCCGTATAAAGAGCCACGTCGCCCGTGTTCACGGTGCGTGGCGTAGCGTGCACGATCTCCTGGCCAACCGCAAAGTCCTCGAAGAAGTTGCCCGTCCAACTTTTCATGCTCATAGCGCCGCCTCCAGTGCTTCGATGCGTTGCGTTAGTGCCACGGTGCGATGCGCCGACGCCACGTGCAAATTCTCGATCAGCTTGCCGTCGACCAGAGCCACGCCCTTGCCGGCAACCTCGGCCTCGGCATGGGCGGCGATGATGCGCCGCGCCCATTCGACTTCCGTCTCGCTCGGCGCGAAGGCGGCGTTGGCGGCGGCGATGGTTTTCGGGTGGATCAGCGTCTTGCCGTCGAAGCCAAGTTCAGCGCCTTGGCGGCAGACCTCCGCGAAGCCTTTGTCATCGGCGAGATCGAGATAGACGCCATCAAGAATAACCAGGTCGTAGGCCCGCGCCGCCAGGATGCAGTGGGATAAGGCGGTCAGCAGGGGCAGACGCATCGTCGTGTGCGCCGCGTGCAGGTCCTCGGCCAAATCTGAGGTGCCCATAACCAGTGCCGTGAGCTTGGGGCTGGCACTGGCGATCGCTTGGGCCTCGAGGATCGCTCGCGGCATCTCCATCATGACCCAAACAGCTAGTGTCTCCGGCGCGCCCGCCTCATCGAGAAGGCTGAGCGCCTGTCGCAGCGCATCGGCGCTCTCGATCTTGGGCAAGAGAATGGCGTCCGCCCCGGCCTTGGCCAGCGCCGCGAGATCGTCCCGCCCCCACGGGGTGCTGAGCGCGTTGGCCCGCACCACGACCTCGCGCTCACCGTAGCCGCCCTCGGCGAGGGCCACCAAGATTTGCTCCCGCGCCCTCACCTTGGCATCGGGTGCCACCGCGTCTTCCAGATCCATGATGATGGCATCGCAAGCCAACCCACGCGCCTTCTCTAGCGCCCGCGCATTCGCCCCTGGCATATACAAGACACTGCGGCGCGGCCGCACGGTTGCTGGCATCAATTTCCACCTTTCCAGAAATTTACGGGCAGCCTAATCGTGCCGTGTGACGCGGACAACCTGGAGATGGGTTGGGATGAGGGATCATGCTCGGAACTCTCTTGTATCACCTCATCGCCTGAACACGTCTTGCCAGCGCGCTGATGCTGTGGGCGGAGGCGCCTGTCGGCGCTCGGCGGAGCATCGGCGCTCTTGATCGCCCAAACGATCTTGATCTGTGTCATCCTGTGATCCGGTCCGCCCTCGCCCGGCGACAGTCTAACCGAGGAACGCGTCGATGCCCGTGATTTCCATTCAGTCCCATGTGGCGATGGGCCATATCGGTAATAGCGCAGGGGTCTTTACCTTGCAGCGGCTTGGTATCGAGGTCTGGCCGGTGCATACCGTGCAGCTCTCGAACCATACCGGCTATGCTGACTGGGGCGGCGGCGCCATTGCGGTAAACCAGGTGGCGGACGTGCTGGCCGGGCTTGAGCGCCGCGGCGCCTTTGCCAAGGCTGATGCCGTCTTAAGCGGCTACATGGGAACACCGGAGTTGGTTGCAGTCGTGGCCGAGTTCGTAGTGCGGGCTAAGGCGGCCAATCCAGCCCTGCTCTATTGCTGCGATCCGGTTATCGGCAATGGCGTGAAAGGGCTTTTCGTGCCCGAGCCGGTAGCCGAGGCGATCCGCGATCGTCTGTTGCCACTGGCCGATCTCGCCACGCCGAACGTTTTCGAGCTGCGTTGGCTTACGGGCGTCGACGACCCGGCCCGTCTCGGCCCGGCACAGGTCGCCGTCACCTCGGTCGAGACGGCGCTGGGCACAGGGGCGCTGTTGCGCGACGGCGAAACGACATGGCTAGTCGAGACGCCGCGTCTCGCAGTGCCGGGCGATGGGGCCGGCGATACCTTCTGCGCGCTTTTACTTGGGCATATCTTGCACGGCAGCACGCCGGACGAGGCCTTGTGTCTTGCCGTCTCGTCCGTACACGCCCTGCTGTCCTCTGACGGCCTGTCGCTGATCGAAAACCAGGCGCAGATTGTCAACCCACGACCCGTGTTTCCCGCGAAACGCTCCGCCGCTTTCTAGGCAGATCCAGTCCAACGCCCACCATGCAACAGCTAACTGTTACTGACGTGTTACCCATCCATACTGACAGCCTTTGTTTTGGAATCGTGGGCGATATCACAGCCCACCAATAGTTCTTATAGGATTTCGGCATAGATAATATTTTAGCATATTGGTTTTCGGTATAGATAATAATTAGTCTAACTAAGAATTCTTATAGATTGATGCCTGTAGTCTTCGCACTCATGGTCAACTCCATATCCTGAGGGGGGAGCTATGGCTCTCTATCGCTGTATCTGGATGAGGGGACGATAGGCCAGAAAACAGGGGATAGACATGTGTGCTTCTAAAAAATCTATATGCCGCTTGTTGGCGTTATTATTCGCTACCGGCGCAGCCGCACGCCCGTCATAAACGAAACAGCAGGCGACCCTAACGACGGTCATCATTGTGCAACCTCGTGGACCTCCTCCATGCGATAATAGTAGCCGTTCCAGTCGTCTATACGGATCTTAAATACGCCTGTTACCACCACAGGCTCCGTAGTGAAACCAAGTGGTTCATCACAACTAAGTTCCACAAAACCTTCCGGTCCTGAAGGCAAACAAAACGGACAATGAGGAGAATTGAGGCTAAGCAATTGACGCTGGCCCGTGCTATCCAATGGCATCAAGAAACCCACCATCTTAACACGCTCACCATCCAACGCCCGTATCTCATCGGCGTAATCCGGCACAAGATCGTTTTCATCCCAGGCTAAATCCACCTTGGAAAGAATGTCCCACGAAACAGCACCATCCACCTCAGGCAAAGGCACTCCCGCATAACCGCCATCAGCCCAGGGGTTGACATTGCTTTGCGCCAAAGCAGAACCTCCAAAAGGCACCGCCAAAGCTATCTCCAGTATACTCAACGCGACAATCCGATTCACGATATTACCCTTTAGATAGAACCTCCGAGACATCCACACGATAGGCCTGAATCGCTGGCAACAAGGCAGCCATCATACCAGTGCCAAGCGAAAGAACTACAAGATAAAATTCACCAGAAAGCCAAGTTAAGCCCGACAAATGCAACTGATGTTCACGCCAGAGCCACTGACCCGTCAACTCCGCAATCAGATGGCCAAGCATGAGCCCAATAAGCGCCCCTGCAAAGCTCAACAACAAACCCTCTACTAAGAACTGCCAAAGCACACGTCTCCGACTTGCGCCAAGAGCACGAAATACAGCTATATCATAACGACGCTCAGATAGAGCATTGTACAAAGCAACAAAGATACCGATACCGGCGCTGATCACCAGCACCATAGAGAAAGCTCGAAAGCCGTCTATGCCCGCGCCCACAAGCTTGAACATGCGCGAAATTTCGTATCCAGGCAACGCCGCCTGCATAGAAGTCTCCGCATTTATTACTCGCGGCAGCGTAACAACTGCGATGGGACTAGAAAATCGAACCAGCAATGCGGTGATCTCCTGAGTATCATTACTGTGCATTTTGTTAGCCTTTCCCGCTCCCTCCTCATTATCGTGAAGGATCTCTGCATGATTCCCGTGATTTTCCATGGCTAAGTCCGTACCGAGCGACACCCCGTGCGCAATCCAAACACTCTCAATCGAGGTCAAAATTAGTCGGTCGACAACGGTACCGCTGCGGGCAAAAATACCTGTAATCAGATATGGGCTCTTAGCATGGGCACTGCCTCCATCAGCAAAACCGTGGCTGGGTATAAAACGGTCGCCAACTATCAGTCCCAGATCTCGGGCAACCAGTGCGCCCAGCGCTACTTCCTGGGGATTCTCCCAGAGAGCACCTGCTGCAATAACCGCCTTGTAGTGACGAGGGTAATCATGGCTCGTGCCTACAATACGGAAGCCTCGAAAACTATCACCAAGCGCAAGCGGAAAAGTTTCTTTCACCATAGGATTGGCTGCGAGTGCCTCTGCATCAGCTAGACGAATATTCCCTGTTGGCACGTCGACATGATATATGCCCGACAAAATAAGTTGTATCGGACTTCCCTTCGCACCGACTACCATGTCGATACCCTCCGCGTCCCGGGTCATTTGCCCTTCCAGTTGCTCCGTGAAGAGCATCAATAAGGTAATTGCCGCAATCCCCAGAGCCAACAGCATCACATTTAGGCACGTGTGCAGCGGGCGCGATCGTATGTACGCTAACGCAATGGTAAATACGTTCATGTCCCGTCCGCTACAGCCGTTAAGTCAAGTCTGTATGAGAATCGATGGCGAACACGGCTATCATGAGTCGCCACAACCAAAGCACTTTCATTCAAAGTAGCTTGTTCAAGCAGTAACTCGATGACACGGTGCGCATTCACATCATCAAGATTCGATGTGGGCTCATCAGCCAGAATAATTTTTGGTTGATTAACCAAAGCGCGCGCCATAGCAACTCGCTGAGCCTGTCCATAACTAAGTTGCCGAGGGTAACAATCTGCCTTGTCGGAAATACCAAGTCGTTCAAGCAATTCATAGGCTTCTTGGGAATCGGCCATACGTTCAGCCAGAGTCTGTACAAGAACAAGATTTTCTATAACAGTTAGGGCCGCAATTAAATGCAGCTTCTGAAAAACAATGCCAACCTGCCGGCCACGCAACGAATCCCGTGCCGAGCTAGACAATGAGGCAAGTTCCTGTCCTACCACGCTCACGGTACCTGCACTCGGAGTCAGAAGACCCGCGAGGATATTCAACAAGGTAGTCTTGCCGCTACCCGATGGCCCAAGGAACAGCCAGTGCTGGCCCTCGCCGGCAGACCAATCCGGCAGCGCCAATACGACTGTGCCCCCGTAGGAGTGTTTCAGTCCTTCAAATTTAAGTGCATCCGCCACGGGTTCTCTTCCCTTTCGGCTCTACAAAAGGCCCGCACAGCGCGAGTATCCTGTTAACACTACACGGGTAGCCTTACAGTTTTCTGCAGAAACACTTATGCTGGCCAGAAGCCAGTGTTACATATGAACTTGGCTTTCACCGGTTGCCTCTCCATTTACGTAACACTGTACTCCCTCTACGAGCACCTCATCATCGATATCAGCTTCGCAAGGAATATAGAACGTCCCGAGTTCAAACTGGAGTAACGCAGGAGGATTGGTCGGAGTAAAGACAGCACTATCACCAGGGTTGATACGACGTTCCCATTTCTCAATTGTTACCTTCAAAGTCTCATCTGTACCATTCGTAATCGTCAACGCACTCGCTTTTGACGCTACAGTCAGAACCAACAATATGCTCGCTAAGCCTACACTAATTGAATTCATAACTTCACTCCAAAACGGCATCGCGTTCGACAGCTCTACTTCTCGATCCAAGCAAGCATCCAACTTTGGTGGGCCAGTCGTATGACCTGACCATGTAGTGATAACCTGGTCACAAGCTTGGCCTTGTGTCTCTAGGAGGCATACCGCTAGAATCTCTCGAGATCAATAATTTTTCTACCGGCCACGGCCTGATGGAACAGGCTGAGCTGGCGCATCGTCAGGGGCCTGCCCGTACGGCCCCCGTGTGGCCGATCCCACAGCCGCCGACCTCGACCGATGCGACCATGGCAGCGTCAGCTGACCTGTTTCTCGTGGCCCTCCCAATAGGGCTTGCGCAGCTCTGTTTTGAGGATTTTGCCGGCACCAGAGAGCGGCATGGCTTCGTCGCGGAAGGCGACGCTGCGCGGGCATTTGAAGCCGGCGATCAGGGTGTGACAGTGGGCGATGACGGCGTCTGCGTCGAGTGCGTTGCCGTCCTTAAGGCGAACGATGGCGTGTACGCGCTCACCCCACTTGTCGTCGGGCACACCTATCACCGCGCATTCGGCCACGGCTGGGTGCTGGTAGACGGCGTCCTCAACCTCAGCCGAATAGACGTTCTCACCGCCCGAGATGATCATGTCCTTCATGCGATCGACGACATAGACGAAGCCGTCCTCGTCCATGGTGCCGCCGTCGCCGGAATGCATCCAGCCGCCGCGCAGCGTCTCAGCCGAAAGCTCGGGCTGGCGCCAATAGCCGAGCATGACGTTCGGCCCGCGCACAGCGATCTCGCCAACCGTGCCGCGCGGCACCTCGGTGTCGTCCTCATCGACGATCTTCACCTCAACGCCGGGCACGGCGTGCCCTACCGAGCGAAAGCGGTAGGCGTTAGGCCCCTCGAGCACATGGTATTGCGGCCCGCAGGTGGTCGACAGCGGCGCACACTCCGTCTGGCCGTAAGCGTGCACGAACTGACAGTCGGGAATGATCTCCAGCGCACGCACGATCACCGCTTCCGGCATAGGCGAGGCACCATAGGTGATAGTACGTAGCGTCGACAGGTCATAGTCCTCGACCCCAGGATGGTTGACCAGCATGTTGCACATGGTTGGCACCAGCAGCATGTCGGTGATACCCCAGCGCTGCACTGCCTCAAGCACACCTTCAGGCGTAAAACCGGGAATGAAATAGTGGCTGCCGGCGATCTGCGTGCCGGCGAACACCGCCGTGCAGTCAGCAATATGGAACATCGGCGCCGAATGCAGCCAACGCGAATCCTCCCGCAGGCCCAGGGTCGGCATGGTGTTGAAGGCGTTGAAAACCAGGTTGCGGTGGCACAGCATAACGCCCTTGGAGCGCCCGGTGGTGCCGCCCGTGTAGAACAGTCCAGCGAGGTCATCATTGCCACGACCCGCGTCTGCCATGGGCTCCGCTGCCTGCAGGATCTCCTCAAAGGCCAGCATGCCCTCGGGCGCTCCAGCGTCGCCGACATAGACCATATGCTTAACGCTCGGGATGTCGCCCGCGGCCTTGAGACTGGCGGCAATAGCGGCGAAGGCATCGTCGACTAACAGCACGCGGCTCTCGCTGTCGCTGAGCCAGAAGGCGATCTCGGGCAGCGCCAGGCGCGTGTTGATCGGCACAAACACACCGCCAGCCCAGACCGCGGCGTAAAGGAACTCGTAATAACGATCGGAGTTATGAGCCAGGATCGCCGAGCGCTCGCCGTCAGTTATACCCAGCTTAACCAGCGCGGCGGCCAGCCTGGCGATGCGGTCGACGCATTCGGTCCAGGTATGGACCCGAGTGCCATCATAGGTGGCGACGGCCTTGCCACGCACTTGCACTGCACGCCGTAGTGCCTGGGTAATATACATCCGTTCCTCCGAACTCACGATCGTTTGAGCGTAGCTTCAACGCCACAAAATCCTTGTCAAGAGCCAAGCCGGTTAAATCGGCTTCCCTGCCGCCCAAGCCGTGACATCGGCGGGGCATGACCGTACATATTGACGACCTCAACTGACCTGGAGAGCCGAATGTCCTATGACGAGATCGAGTATGCGGTCAGGGACCGCATCGCCACCATCGCGCTCAACAGGCCCGACCGCCTCAACGCCTGGACCACGGTGATGGAGGGTGAGATCCGCACCGCCATGGTGGCCGCGGCGGGTGACGACGCAGTGCGCGTCATCGTCCTCACCGGCACCGGCCGCGGCTTCTGCGCCGGTGCCGACATGTCGCTGCTACAAAGCACCGATGCGGTGGACCCCGAGGAACGCCGCGCCAAGGCGCTCTTGCCGCCGGGCGACGCCCAAATTCCCGGTCGCCTTGACGTGCCGGAGGACTATTCGCTCCGCTACACCTACTTCCCCTCGGTGCCAAAACCGATAATCGCCGCCATTAACGGCCCCTGCGCCGGCTTGGGTCTGATCATGTCTCTCTATTGCGATTTTCGCTTCGCTTCTGAGGCAGCGGTGCTCACCACCGCGTTTGCGCGGCGCGGGCTGATCGCCGAGCACGGTATCGACTGGATCCTGCCGCGCATTGTCGGCTTCCCCAATGCCCTCGATCTGCTCATGACTGCGCGCCGAGTAAGCCCCGAGGAAGCGCTGGCCAAGGGCCTAGTCAATGCTGTCTATCCGCCCGAGACCTTCGCCAACAATGTGCGCGACTTCGCCCTGGACCTGGCGCAGGCGGTCTCGCCGCGCTCGATGCGGGTGATGAAGACGCAACTTTACACCACCGCCGGGCTCGGCCGCAGCCTCGCCGACGCGGTGCGCAACGGCAACGAGGAGATGTTCGCCAGCTTCGGCACTGAAGATTTTAAGGAAGGCGTAGCCCACTTCGTCGAGCAACGCGCCGCGAACTTCAAAGGGTGCTGACTTAATTCGTGACCGTTTCTAATTTACCTGCGTTTGGGTGCAAAGTGCTGGCTGAAAATGGTAACCGCCGTCAGTGAGAACGCCTCAGTTCCCACGTAGGATACCCATGCCGGCATCGACAGAAATGATCTCCCCGGTGACCTTGGGCGCAGCGGCGAGTAAGTAGACGATATTTTCGGCGATGTCCGTGGGATTGTTGACCGCACGCAACGGCGTGCTTCGCTCGAGACGCGTCTTGGTCGCCTCGTAGGGCGCATCGCCCATACCTTGGCGCAGCCAGTCGCCGGCGATGAAGCCGGGGCATACGGTATTGATCTGGATCTCCGGGCCAAGTGCGCGCGCGAGTCCCATGGCCATGGTGTTGAGCGCGCCCTTCGATGCCATATAGGCGACGGAGGAACCAAGTCCGTGCAGACCCGCCACCGAAGAGACGTTGACCACCGAGCCGCAGCCCTGGGCCTTCATGGTGGCTGCGACGGCGCGGATCATCTGGAACGGGCCGATAGTATTGACGGCGTAGATGTTGTGGAAGTCCGCTGCGTCGAGACCGTCGAGATCGCCATGGGCAACAAACTTGGTGGTGCCGGCATTGTTGACCAGACCGTCGATGCGACCCCAGTTGTCAAGCGCCGCTTGGGCCAGACGCCGGCAATCGGCATCCTCGGCGACGCTGGCCTGGCAGACGATGGCCTCGCCCCCCGCTGTCCGGCATTCCTCGGCCACGCCTTCGGCCTCGGCCACCGAACTCGAGCAGTTGATCACCACCTTGGTGCCTTTGCCAGCGAGCATCAGCGCCGTCGCCCGGCCGATACCTCGCGACGACCCCGTGACGATCACCACACCACCGTTCAAATCGATCATGGCTTCCTCCTGTTGACCGTGCCGCGCCTGCTTCGCCCAAAGCCGACGTCACGTCAAGGCAGAAACCGGTACGTGGCGCGCTTGACCATAGCATCACGCAGGCACACTGGCGTTAAGTTAGCAAGCGATTACCATAGATACAAGTAGCGTAACTAGACAAGAATTTTTGTATTTATAGCAACAGAGTATCGTGAGTTTTGCCAAGGCTCTCCACGAGCACGCCGTGACGATCTGCACGGTGATCGAGAAACCTCTACAAGAACCTTTTCCTTGGTGCGATAACAGCCATTGAGGCGCACTGCAGCGTACTTACGCCGATCAATCAGATTCGAGCACCTTAGAGGCCCTCGGAACGCCCCCGCAGATAGCCGTAGGGGCCGTAGGGGGCGTAGGCATGCATGGTGTCGCGGAAGGCCAACCAGGTCTCATAGATGCGAGCGGACAGCGCATCGTGCTCAGCAACCTCCGCCACCACCTCATGCGACACCGCGTGCAGGCGCGACACCACCTCGGCAGGAAAATGTCGCAGTTCAACGCCGTAGCGCGTCAACAGGGCCTGCAAGGCGACGGCATTGCCGTTGAGTATCTCCGCCGGCATGCGCGCGGTCTCAGCCGCCGCCGCCAGACGCACGACGGCCTGCAAGTCTGCCGGCAAGGTCAACCAAGCCTCTCGGCTAATCATCAGCGAGTTGGCGGGGCCGGGCTCGTGCACGCCTGGCCCATAATAATACTTGGCCACCTTGTGAAGTCCGAAGGCAAGATCCGCATAGGGCGCTATCCATTCTGCCGCGTCGATGACACCGGTCTGTAACGCCGTCACGATCTCACCGCCCGAGAGATTGACGGTGGTAGCGCCGAGACGGTTGAGCACCTCCGCGCCGAGGCCCGGGATGCGCATACGCAGACCCTCGAAGTCGCCAGGTTCGATGATCTCACGGTTGTACCAGCCACCCATGTTGGTGTGCGAATTTCCGGCGAGAAAGGCGACGAGCCCGAAGCGATCGTAAAGTTCATCCCACAGTGCCTGACCGCCGCCGAAAGTGATCCAGGCCGTGTGCTCCGCCGGCGTCAGCCCCCCCGGCACGGTACAAAAGAAGGCCGCGGCTGGGTGCTTGGCAATCCAGATATAAGGCGCGTCGTGAGCACATTCGGCGGTGCCGTCGCGCACCGCGTCAAAGGCTTCGTAGGCCGGCACCAACTCACCAGCGCCATAGATCTTGATGGTCAGGCGGCCGTCTGAGGCAGCCGCCACGGCGTCCACCAGACGTTGCGAACTGGTGCCGAGGCCGGGGAAGTTACGCGGCCAGAGCGTCACCATGCGCCACTCGATGCGTCCTTGTGCGATTGCCGGCGCTGCCAGCGGCGAGGCTGCCGCTACACTGGCACCGGCAAGAAACTGCCGCCGCTTCATGGCGCCGGCTCCGCCGCGGCGTACCAGTCGGCGATCTGGCTGCCGGTCAAGAACGCTACATCATCATGCGCCTGCAGAAGATCAAGAATGCGCGTCAGAATGGCGATGCGGTGGGGCACGCCGATCAGATGCGGATGCAGGCCGATGGCGAGCACGTGTGGACCCGGCTCGACCACGAAACACGACAGTGTGTCGCGCAAACGCCGCTCCATTTCCGGCCCGGCGTGATGCTCGACCGCATAAATGACACTGTCGTTCACCTCCAGCGCATAGGGCATGGCGATGAGCGGCCCGTGGGCCGTGGTCATCCAGCAGGGCAGGTCGTCGAGCACCCAGTCGCAGACATAGTCGATGCCCGCGGCCTTGAGGTTGTCAGGGCTGTCCGCAGTTTCGCGCAGACCGGGGCTAAGCCAGCCGCGCACGGGGGCGCCCGTGAAGTTTCTGAGGATGCCGAGCGCCTCGTCGATCAGCATCGCCTCGTCGTCCTCCCCCTGCACAGCGCGCTGGTGAATACCATGGCCGATGAACTCCCAACCCGCTTTCAACATGGCCTCCGCCGCCGTCGGATAGGCGGCGATGGCGCTGGTGTTGATGCTGGTGCTGGCGGCGAGCCCGCGCGCGTCGATCGTTTTCAGGAGCCGCGGCAGGCCGCGCCGCATGCCATATTCGGCCCAGGCGAAGTTGGGCACGTCCGGGACCTGCTCGATGCCGTGCGGCGCCGGGATCACCTTGCGCGGCATGGCGGCGTCAAAGCGCCAGTGCTCCACATTGACTACCAGGTGCACCAGGATAGTCTTGCCGGCGGGCCCCGCCAGCGGCGCCCGCTCGCTGGCCATAACAAAGGGAATGCGTGGATTGCTCACGCTACTAGACTGGCAGACGCGAATACCACCCGCAACCCTCGCCGTCACCTCGCTTGCGCGGCTTCGGCAGTCCCAAGGCAAGACCAGCGAAGCCCGTGACCTGCTCAGATTTGTCTATGATTGATTCGCCGAAGGCTTCGATACGCTCGACCTGATCGAGGCAAGAACCCTGTTGGATGACCTGGAGAAAACCGCATGACACCGCTGCATCTGGGCGACGTGAGCATCACCCGCACCATCGAGGCGGAAGGCCCGAGCTTCTTTCCGGGCTTTCTGCTGCCCGACTCGACGGAAGAGGCTCTGGCTGGCGAGCGCCACTGGCTGGTGCCGCGCCATCTCGATCCCGCCAGCCAGCGTTTTGTCATGAGCCTACACAGCTATGTGATCCGCACGCCGCGGCACACCATCCTGGTCGATACGTGCGTCGGCTCCGACAAGGAGCGGCCCTCGACCAAACTCTGGCACCGCCTGCAATCGCCCCTGCTCAACCAACTAGCGGTGGCGGGCGTGGCGCCGGAAGCGGTGGATTTCGTACTTTGCACCCATTTACACGTGGACCATGTCGGCTGGAACACGCGGTTGGCTGAAGGCCGCTGGGTGCCGACCTTTCCCAACGCACGCTATCTCTTCCACGCAAATGAGTATGCCCATTGGGAAAGTATGGAAGCGGGCGAAGCCGAGCGCTCCGGCGGCCAGGACGGCTGCTTCGCGGACAGCGTGCTACCGTTGATGGAAGCGGGCCAGGCGCTGCTGGTGCGCGACGGCCACCAGATCGAAGACGGGCTCACCATCGAGCCCTCGCCAGGCCATTCGCCGGGGCATGTTTGCCTCGACCTGCAGAGTGGCGGCCGGCGTGCGATATTCTCCGGCGATGTCATGCACCACCCGGTGCAATGCGCTTATCCAGAATGGAACAGCCGCTTCTGCTTCGATCCCGCCCAGTCCCGCGCCACCCGCCAGCGCTTTATCGCGGACCACGCCGACAGCGACACGCTCATCCTCGCCGCCCACTTCGCCGATCCCGTCGCCGGGCGCATCGTCGGCAATGGAGAGCGTTGCAGGTTCACAACACTCTGACCCAATCGACGGCTTCCGCCACCGTCCTGACAGCCGAGCCTGGCGGCGGCGGCGGACGGGCGATGAGGATTACCGGGATGTTGCCCTCACGCGCAGCGTCGAGCTTGGCGCGATCGCCGCCGGCGTTCTTGGCCACGACAACATCGATATGGTGCTCCGCTAGCAGCGTTCGCTCGGCGGCGAGCGCGAAGGGACCTCGACCGACCACAACCGTTGCATGTGCAAGCGGCACGGTCTCCGGCAACTCAACCACGCGCACCACGAAGGCGATATCGCGGCAGTGGCCGAAGGGGGCAAGTCCCTGACGGCCGACGGCGAGAAAGGCCTTGGCGTAGCCGTCGAGCGCATGCGCGGCAGCCTCGGCGTCGGTGACCTCGGTCCAACGGTCACCGAACTCGGCTTGCCAGGGCGGGCGCACCAGCGCCAGGCGCGGAACATGCTCCTGCACACAGGCCGCGACCGCATTAGCGGAGATCTGTGTCGCGAAGGGATGGGTGGCATCGACAACCGCCTCGATCCCGACCTCTCGCAGATAGGTGGCGAGAGCATCGGTGCCACCAAAGCCGCCGACGCGCATCTCGCCGGCTGTCTGCGCGGGGTTACGCGTGCGTCCGGCGAGCGATGTGATAACCGCGTGATCGCCGAGGCAATCGGCCAAGCGCCGCGCCTCCGCCGTGCCTCCGAGGATCAGGATGCGGGACACTGCCCCACCAGTTCTCCCTGGCGATTGCAGATCAGCACCTCGATGGCGACGGCATCGCCCGCCACACCCAGCGCCACCTCTCTCGCCAGAGCCGCGACACGGTTTGCCAGGGGTCTGCCGACGAGCTGCAGCGCTTCATTAGCGCTGTTGGCAGTTGCCAGTGCTTGCGGATTGTCGCTAAGTGATGCCAGCCAGGCCATATCGATGCGGCTTCTCGCCGAATGCAGGTCGAGCTCACCGTTGGCTAGCTTAGCCATCTTGGCAAAGCCCCCAACAATGGTAAGTCTAGCAACAGAGTTGCGGCGAAGATATTTTAGCATGCCGCCAGCGAAATCGCCCATGTCGACCAGGGCCTGCTCTGACAAGTCATAGCGTGCCCGCACAAAATTCGCGGAGGTTGAGCCCGTGGCGGCAGCAATATGCTCGAGGCCGGCAGCGCGGGCAACGTCGATACCGCGTTGGATGCTGGCGACCCAGCTGGCGCAGGAGAACGGCACGACGATGCCGGTGGTGCCGAGGATCGACAGCCCCCCGCGGATACCGAGGCGGGGGTTGAGAGTGCGCTCGGCCATCTTTTTACCGCTCGGAATCGCCACCTCAACATCAATATTGCCGCTGCCACCATGGGCCGTTGCGACACTGGCAATGGCGTCCCGCAACATTTGGCGTGGCCCCGGATTAATAGCTGGCTCACCGACCGCCAACGCCAATCCGGGCAAGGTCACTGTGCCGATGCCTTCGCCGGCGCGAAAACGGATCCCGCCGTCGGCCCGCGAGCGCACGATCACCTGCACCAGCGCTCCGTGGGTCACGTCGGGATCGTCACCCGCATCCTTGACGATGGCGGCACTGGCCACACCGTGGCCGAGCGTCTCGCGGGCCAACGCGAAGGCCGGACGCTGGCCGCCGGGTAAGGTGATGGTTACGGGATCAGGGAAGTCTCCGGTTAACAGCGCCTCGTACGCCGCTGCTGCCGCGGCGGCGGCACAGGCGCCCGTGGTCCAGCCCCGGCGCAACTCCCGCTCTGATCTTCTCATGGGATGAATTATACAGTGAGGTAGCGGCTGCGCACCTCGTTATCGGCTTTCAAGGTCTCGTTGCTGTCGCGATAGATCACGTGACACTTGTCAATGATCACCGCTTGGCTGGCGTTGCCGAGGCAGAAATGCATGTTCTGCTCGGCCAGCAGCACGGTGACACCCATATCGCGCAACCGTCGAATGAGATCGCCGATGGCGCGTAAAATGAGTAGCGCAAGACCTTTCGAGGACCCGTCGAGCAACGGAATCTGTGGATTGCCCATCAGCGCGTGGGCGATCGCCAGTATCTGCTGCTCGCCACCCGAAAGACACTCGCAAGCTGATTTCCGCGTTCGGCGGGCTGCGGCAGTCTGCTATAAGACGGCGATCATGACCGACTTTCCCTTGGATATGCCAACCCTTGAGCCGGGCTGGGTGTGGCTGGTGGGAACCGGACCGGGCGATCCCGGTCTGCTCACGCTGCATGCCTGGAACGCCATGCAGCAGGCCGATGTAGTGGTTTACGACGCGCTGGTTGGCGATCCCGTCATGGACATAGTCCGCGCCGACACGGTCATAGAATTCGCGGGTAAGCGCGGCGGCAAGCCCTCGGTGCGCCAACCCGACATCTCACGCCGCCTGGTCGAGCTGGCCAAGGCGGGCAAGCGGGTAGTGCGCCTCAAGGGCGGCGATCCTTTCGTCTTCGGCCGCGGCGGCGAGGAAGCTCTGGCGCTGGTCGCTGCTGGGGTGCCGTTTCGCGTCGTCCCTGGCATCTCCGCCGGTATCGGGGCACTAGCCTATGCCGGCATTCCGCTCACCCACCGTGCCACCAATGCTGCCGTCACCTTCATTACCGGCCACGCGGCCGATGGCGAGATGCCCCGCGCCCTCGATTGGACGGCCATCGCCAGCGGCTCGCCGGTGATCGTACTCTACATGGCGATGGCCCATTTGGCGGCCATCGCAGGGCGCCTGCAGGCCGGGGGGCGCGCAGCGGACGAGCCGGTCGCCGTGATCTCGGCCGCAACGACCCCGGCGCAAGTGGTGCTGGAAACCACGCTCGGAGCCTGCGCTGCTGAGGCCAATACGGCCGGTGTCGGGCCGCCTGCTATCGTCGTCGTCGGCGATGTAGTGCGCCTGCGGGCGGGGCTCGACTGGCTGGGGGCGGCGGCGGGCAAGGCTCTCGACGCCAATCCCCTGTGACTGCGCCGGCGCTAATCCTGGCCGCGCCAGCTTCGGGCAGCGGCAAGACCACACTCACCCTCGCATTGCTGCGCGCCTTTCGCAACCGCGGCGTGCGTGTCGCTTCGTTCAAGATCGGGCCCGATTATATCGATCCTGCCTTCCATGCCGCGGCCAGCGGCCGGCCCTGTCCCAACATCGATACCTGGGCCATGCGGCCAGACACAGTGGCAGCAATCATCGCGGATCTCTGCGCCGATGCCGAACTAGTCATCGGGGAAGGGGTGATGGGGCTGTTCGACGGCGCAGCAGGCGGCGGCGGCTCGACCGCCGATGTGGCGGTGGCACTCGGACTACCCACAGTCCTGGTGCACGACGTCAAAGGCCAGTCGGCAAGCGCCGCAGCGGTGGTCGAAGGCTTTGCTAACCATCGGGACGACGTGCATGTCGCTGGCGTGATCTTCAATTACGTCGGCAGCGAGCACCACGCAGCACTACTGAAAAAAGCTTGCGCGAACCTGGAGCCGATCCATGCTGGCGCTGTTCCCCGCGCCAATCGCCTGGCCATACCTGACCGCCATCTGGGCTTGGTACAGGCGGTTGAGCACGATGGCCTGGAGCGCTTTCTCGACAGCGCCGCGGAACTCGTCGCTGCACATGTGGATCTCGACCGTCTCACTGCCATGGCCCGGGTGCCGACGACACCAGCACCGAAGGCGCAAAACTCTATCGCACCGATCGGCCAGCGCATCGCCATCGCCGCCGACACGGCCTTCGCCTTCGCCTACCATCACCTTGCTGAAATCTGGCGCGCGCAAGGGGCTGAACTATCGCGCTTCTCTCCGCTCGCCGACGAGGCGCCATCGGCGGCCGACGCCATCTACCTCCCGGGTGGTTATCCCGAACTGCATGCAGGCCACTTGGCCACTAATGCGCACTTTCTTGACGGCCTCAGGACGGTCGCCGCGAGCGGCACCGCAGTCTACGGCGAGTGTGGCGGCTATATGGTTCTTGGCGAAGGGCTGGTAGATGGCGACGGCGCCCGGCACAAAATGGCCGGACTGCTACCACTAGAAACGTCGTTTGCGCGCCCGCGTCTGCATCTCGGCTATCGCCAGCTCACGCTCGCCGCAGATACCCCGCTGGGGCCGGCAGGTGCATGCTTCCGCGGGCACGAGTTCCATTACGTTGAGGGCAACCCCGGCGACGCGGCGCCGTTATTTGAGGCCAGCGATTCGCTGGGCCAGCCGTTGGGACCCGCGGGTCTGCGGGCCGGCAGGGTCATGGGATCGTTCATACACCTCGTCGACGCAGCGTGAGCGTGCGCAGCATCAGGCCGCCCGCAAGCAGCAAAAGGATCGCGACCAGCAGGCCGGGCTGGGTCTCATGACCAGGATGGGCGAAGGCGGTGCCGGGCACGAGCGCGAGCACGATGATTAGAGAAAAGTTACGCATCGTCGAGAATCCTTTCGTTAGGCGGGATGGGTTTCGCTGTGACCCAGCCGCGCCAATGCAGTTGCAGCGAGCGTCCCGAGCACCAGCCAGAAAACGAGATTTGCCACCATCGTCGCACTGACGAAGGCCGCCGCCATCTCAGGCGGCACGCTGCCCACGACGGCCGGTGCTTCGGGCGCACCTACGCCATGGGGCAAGGCGATGAGCACGACGCCGATGGCCTTTAACCAGACCGCGGGAACCAAAAGCAGGATCCAGAGGCCGATCGCCGTGGCGACGACGGTGCCAAGCCACCAGGCCTGCCGCTCGGTCAGCTCGCCGCCGGCCATACCAGGCAGCTCGGGCGGCATACCAAGCGCCGGCGCCAGCGAAAACACGACAAAGCCAGCAAGACCCCAAAGCGCCCCCTGACCCCAGTCCAGCCGGCGCCCGGTCAGTACCAGCGTCGCACTCAGCAACAGAGCAAAACCGACGCCGAGCAACACGTTGGTGCCGAGGCGTAGTATCAGACGCTCGCCGTCATCTACCGGCGTTCCAGCTTCGTGCGCTTCGCCATCGCCATGACCGTGCGCGTGACTGTCAGCCGCCTGCAACTCATAGGTCTCGGCTGCAACGATAAGTGGCTGCACCTTGTGCGCCTGTAGCGCCGTCAGCAAGGCACCAGACAGCACGCCGGCGATGATTGCCGAAAGCGCGATTCTCAGAAACATGTGCTCAGTGGCAGGGGAACGCCATGCCATGCCGCCCGTCATGGGCGGCATTGTGCAGGAGCGAGGGCTGGGCGAATCCCGCCCCATACAGAATAAAGACGCCAAGCAGGGCCGCAGCGACCACTGCTGCCAGAGTCCCGAGGCCTCGTGCGGCCTGTGGGCCGCTCTCGACACATGCGCCAATTGCCGTCATCGTCTTCTCCCTGCGATTTGAGCCACCGACTGTGCGGCGGCGCGAATATGGCGAGCCCAACTATAGGCAAAGCTCGTGTTCGCGACAAGGTGATCCGTACCGTGACGGAGAAGGAAACGATGACAGGCTTAGCCCTACCGCCGCTGACGCTGGTGCTGGGCGGTGCGCGCTCGGGCAAGAGCCGCTTCGCCGAGGCTCTCGTGGAAACGAGTGGCCTTGATGCCGTTTACATCGCCACAGGAGAGGCGGGTGATACCGAGATGGCGGCACGAATCGCTCACCATCAGATCCGCCGTGGCAGTCGCTGGCGCACCCTGGAAACACCGCTGCAATTGGCCACCATGCTGGCACGCGAAGCCGCGCCGCAGCGTGCTTTGCTCGTCGACTGCCTGACGCTGTGGCTCGCCAACATCATGGCTGAGGGCCGCGACATCGAAGACGATACGACGGACCTTGTCACGGCGCTCGGCGAACTCTCCGGACCCGTGGTGCTGGTCAGCAACGAAGTCGGCCAGGGCATCGTCCCCGACAACCTGCTGGCCCGCGCCTTCCGCGACCATGCCGGGCGACTGCATCAGGATATCGCGGCAGTCGCCGACAGGGTCCATTTCGTCACCGCCGGTTTGGCGAATACCCTGAAGGGGGCTAGCCCTCGCTGACGCCGGCGTCGGCGAAGGTGGCCATGCCGGCATGGGTCTTGACGGCGGCCTTGACGACGTGTGCGGCAAGCGCAGCGCCAGAGCCTTCGCCGAGGCGCATGCCGAGGTCGAGCAGCGGTGTCAAGCCGAGCACCTGCAGCATGCGGTCATGACCAGCCTCAGCTGAGCGGTGGCTGGCCAGACAATGGTCGAGGCCGCCGGAAGCGGCTCGCTGCAGGACAGCGGCGGCGGCGCAACAGATGAAGCCGTCGAGCATCACCGGCACACGGGCGCGGCGGGCGCCGACAATGGCACCAGCGATGGCCGCCAACTCAAAACCGCCTAGACGGCGCAAAACCTCCAGTGGATCGCCGAGCGCGGCGCCGTGAAATGCCGTGGCGGCGGCGATAGTATCGCACTTGCGCGTCAGGCCAGCGTCGTCAACTCCAGTGCCACGTCCCACCCAGTCGGCCGGGTCGCCGCCGAATAGCGCCGTCGCTAGCGCCGCTGCCGAAGTGCTATTGGCGATGCCCATCTCACCCAGGCAGAGCAGGTCCGTCCCCGCCTCGACGCGCGCCATACCAGTAGCGATCGCGGCGGCACACTCAGCTTCGCTCATTGCCGCGTCGGAGGTGAAGTCGGCGGTCGGTCGGTCAAGATCGAAGACCTCGACGCTGAGTTCGGCACCTAGGCTGTCGCAAAGCTGATTGATGGCGGCGCCACCGGCCTCGAAATTCGCCACCATCTGCGCCGTCACTTCCGCCGGAAACGCCGACACACCACGCGCAGCCACGCCGTGATTGCCGACGAAGACGATTGTGCGCAAGATCTCAGCGCGCGGCGGATAGCGGCCCTGCCAGGCGGCCAACCAGGCGGCGACGTCCTCGAGTTTGCCGAGCGAGCCGGGCGGCTTGGTGAGCTGCGCGTCGCGAGCGCGGGCCGCGGCCACAGCATCTTCGTCGGCGGGTGCCAAATCACTAAGCAATTGGCGTATGGTGGCAAAATCCAAGATGAGGGCTCCGTTCGTTCATGTACTCCCGGCAGGTCATATCACGGTTCGACGATTTGCGCGTCGCTGCTGCATTCCTCACGCGCCTACCGCTGCCTGTGCCGGAAGGCCGCGGCATAGCGGCGGTCGCCGGCGCCTGTCGCGCCTTCCCGCTGGTTGGTGCAGCGATCGGCCTTGCCGCCGGCGCAGTCTGCCTTGCGTCCCAATTCCTCGGTCTCGGTGTTTGGCTGGCAGCGGCTCTCGCCGTGACCTGCCAGGTGCTGCTGAGCGGGGCCCTGCACGAGGACGGTTTGGCGGATGTTGTCGACGGTCTCGGGTCCTACGAGCGCGCAAGACGCCTGGAAATCATGCGCGACAGCCGCATCGGCACCTATGGCGTGCTAGCCTTGATTCTTGCCACGGTCTTGCGCATCGCCGCCGTCGCCGGCCTGGCCGACAATGCACTGGCGGGCTTGGTGGTGGCTGCGGCTCTCTCGCGCGCCATCATGGCCTGGCCCATGGCCCTGTTGCCGCCAGCTCGCGATGACGGTCTTGCCGCCAGCGCCGGCACACCGCCATGGGGGGGCGTGATCGAAGGCGCGCTGATCGCGCTTGTTCTTGCGCTGGTCATATCCGGTCCTGCCGGAATACTTGCCGCGGCGACGGCGGCATTTGCCGCGCTATTGGTTGCTTGGTTGGTAGGACGCGCCATCGGCGGCATGACCGGTGATGTCATCGGCGCTGCTCAGGTGCTTGCCGAGATCGCCGCCCTTTTGGCTCTGGTCGCCCTCAGCGATTGACGAATTCCACCAACCAGGCATCGCTGTGGCGCACCAGACACGTAAGCGACAGCGGATCGATGCGTAACGATAGGGCACCTGCGGGCGTGAGATCCAATGCCTTGGCGAGTGCAGCACGGATCGGCCCAGCGTGTGCCACAACGAGAATCTCGGCCCCTTCGATACGGTCAATTGCTGCGCCGACGCGCGCCAACACATCGATGAAGCTTTCGCCGCCGGGCGGACGCAAGGTGGCCGGGGACGACAAATCGATATCGATGTGCTCGTAAAGCTGCCCTTCCCAGGCGCCAAAGTCCTGTTCGGCAAAGGCTGGCTCGGCATCGGCAAGCGCGAAGCCGGGCAAGGCCGCAAAAGTGCGTCTGGCACGCAGGCGCGGGCTGGTCAGACAAATGGCGGTATCCGGCAGAAGCGCTGAAACCCGTGCCAGGGTCGCGGGGTCCGGGTCGAGACAGTCCACATCGCTGGAGCCGACGCATACACCCTTGCCGACCGCACTCGCCGCATGGCGCAGCCACCACCAACGGCTGCTCATGCTAGAGCCTTCTCAAGACGGGCCAGCGATGTTCTACATCCAGGCAGACCGAAGCGCAGCCATCCGGGTTGCTCGACAAAGCGCCGCACCAGGATACCGTGATTCCCTAGGCGCTCGAACACGGCATCAGCTTGGTGGCTTTCGACGAGGCGGAACAGGTCAGTGCCGCCGACAACGCCAAGACCAGCTTTGGCGAGAACGGCATCGAGCGCGGAAATCTCGCCAGTCAGTTGCCCACGCATAGCATCGGCCCATGCGGCATCCGCGAGCGCCTCTCGCCCCACCGCCACCGCCGGGCCGCTCACGGGCCAGGGTCCAAAGGCTTCGCGAACTCGCGCCGTCACGTCTGGTGCGGCAACGGCAAAGCCGAGGCGTAAGCCGGGGAGCCCGTAGAACTTGCCGAAGGAGCGCATCACCAACGTTTGTCCGGAGACCCGCCCGGCAAGGCTGAACTCCGACGCCACGTCAGTATAGGATTCGTCAATCACTACGCGCCCGGCGAGTTCCGCCAGCAAATCCGGTGCGTGACACGTGCCATCGGGATTGTTCGGATTGGTGACGACGATGGTGTCGAAACGATTCACAAGGTTGGATATGCCGCTAACAATCTCAACCGCATGTCCAGCAGCCGCCCAGGCGCGCGCATGCTCTGCATAGGTTGGCCCGACCACCGCTACGCGTCCCGGATCGCACAGGCGCGGTAGCAACTGGATGAGCGCCTGGACACCCGGCACCGCTGCAACGTTCTCCACGCCTGCCGCGCCATAGCAGACCGCGGCCACCTCATTCAGCGCAGCGATATCCACCGACTCCGGCAGACGCGTCCAGACCGTATCGCAGGGCGCCGAAAAGGGATACGCGTGGGGATTGATGCCGGTGCTAAGGTCGAGCCAGGGCGCGCCAGCGGCCGGAAAACGGCGCCTAGCCCAGGCCAGTTCGCCGCCATGGGCGGGATCGTCAGCCAGCGATCCCGCTGCCACCTCAGTAGCCTCCGCGCTGGTTAATCTCGTCGTGACGTTGGCGCACCTCGAGTGGCCAGCTCTCTTTTATGAAAGAGAGTACGGCAACGATATCGTCGTCACTCAAGATCTTGCTGTAGCCGGGCATATCGCTTTGATAGTCATTGCCGACGAGCGCTGCCGTGCCGTGCTTGGTGATGGCGAAGAGATCCGCGTCCGTATGGTGCCAGGTATGCCCGGCCTCGTCATGGGGCGGCGCGGGCATCCGGCCGTTGGGCAGCTTCTCGCCCCAGTTTGGCTGACCCTGGAGCGCATCGCCATGGCAGCTTGCGCAGACTTCAGTGTATATCTCGGCACCGCGCGCGGTAATTGCCGGATCGTCCGGCTTCAGCAACGTGCCGTCATCGCACAAAATCCACCAGGCAGCGCCGGCAGATGCTACAACAGCCAGGGAGATAACGAGCCTGTACGTCAATGTTCTGAGCCCGCCTCACCGGCCAGACCGTCGAAGATTGGACAAACGGACATCTCGTCGCCACGGCAGGCGCAACCCAGACGGGCGAGCACGCCGCGCAGACTTTGTAGGCCGGCGAATTTGTCGTCTATCTCGGCAAAATATGTTCCGACAATACTCTTAACGTTGACCGAGACACGCTCCCTGTCTTCGTAGAGTATGAGCAGTAAGAGGGAGTCACCGATGGAAAGGCTGAGATTGCGGGCGCGCTGCAGGACGCAGAACTCGTGCATATCGCAAGAATCGTAAGTCCCACAACCATTAGTCCAGCGCTCTGAAACAACCAAATTGACATCTTCATCATGGCGGATGGTTCGGGCGCTAAGGCCTGATTGCTGTCCCGCCTGGCCAAGATTCATAGGCTTGCTCTCCTCAGCCGCGACGCGTTGCTAATAACCGAGACCGAACTCAGGCTCATCGCCGCGGCAGCGATCATCGGGCTCAGCAGAAGCCCAATCACAGGATAAAGCGCGCCCGCCGCGATGGGTACCCCGAGCGCATTGTAAAAAAACGCGAAAAACAGGTTCTGGCGGATATTGGCCATAGTGGCGCGGCTCAGGCGACGGGCACGCACGATGCCGAGCAGGTCTCCCTTCACCAGAGTTACGCCGGCGCTCTCGATGGCGATATCAGTGCCGCTGCCCATGGCGATGCCTACATCAGCTTGTGCCAATGCCGGAGCGTCGTTGACACCGTCGCCGGCCATGGCCACGACGCGCCCATCTGCCTGCAAACACCGGATGACTTCACTCTTGCGCTCTGGCAACACTTCGGCCTCGACTTCCGCAATGCCAAGTTCCCGCGCCACGGCCTCAGCCGCGCCGCGGCCATCCCCGCTCAGCATAACCACACGCAGGCCCTCCTCGCGCAGAGCTTCGAGCGCTGCCGGGGTTGTTGCCTTGATCGGATCAGCAACGGCGATTAGCCCAGCCGCAGTGCCATCGATAGCCACGAACATGATCGTCGCGCCTTCGGGCGGGTGCTCAGACAAACCGGTAATATCGATACCGAGGTGACCCATTAGCGCTGCGTTACCGAGGCCACAGGCCATGCCCTCGACCTTTCCACTCACGCCCTTGCCGGTGACGGAGACAAAATCTAAGGGCCCGGTCAGCACCAGGCCGCGCTGCTTCGCGGCGTCGACAATGGTGGTGGCCAATGGATGCTCGCTGGCGCGCTCCAGACTTGCGGCGAGCCGCAGCAGCCGGTCCTCATCGCCGTCAAGGGCGACGACTTGGCGCAGTCGTGGTACGCCCTCGGTAAGGGTACCTGTCTTGTCAACCACGAGCGTGTCTACGCCCTCCAGGCGCTCAAGCGCTTCGGCATTACGAATTAGGACGCCCATGCTTGCACCGCGGCCGGCGCCAACCATGATCGACATAGGCGTAGCCAAGCCGAGGGCGCAGGGGCAGGCAATGATTAGTACAGATACCGCCGCCACCAGCCCGTACGCGAGCGCCGGCGGCGGGCCCCATATAGCCCAGGCGGCAAAAGCGAGAACAGACCAGACGAGCACGGCGGGCACAAAATAACCCGCGACCGTGTCGGCCACGTGCTGGATCGGCGCGCGGCTGCGCCGCACCTCACCCACCATACGTACGATGCGCGCCAGCAGGGTCTTGTCACCAACCGCCTCGGCCCGCATGACCAAGCCACCCGCGCCGTTTAGCGTACCGCCAACGAGTGTGTCGCCAGCACGCTTCTCAACCGGAATGGATTCACCCGTAACCATAGATTCGTCAACCGCGCTACTGCCTTCGAGAACGATGCCATCGACGGGCACGCTTTCACCTGGTCGGATGCGCAAGCGGTCGTCCTTATGTACGAGTGCCAGCGGCACCGTCTCTTCCTCGCCGTTGCCGAGACGCAACGCGGTCTTGGGTGCCAGGTCGAGCAAAGCGCGCACGGCATCGCCTGTGCGCTCACGAGCGCGTAGCTCCAGCACTTGGCCGAGCAGAACCAGTGTCGTAATCACCGCCGCCGCTTCGAAATAGAGCCCGACGGCGCCGCCGTAACGAAAGCCCTCGGGAAAGGCACCCGGCACCACCACCGCGACCAGGCTATAGAGGTACGTGGTGCCCGTGCCGATGGCGATTAGCGTGAACATATTGAGGTTGCCGGTGACCAGAGAACGCCAGCCGCGCACCAGAAACGGCCAACCCGCCCACAACGCAACCGGCGTCGCCAAGGCTAGCTGTATCCAAGCATTCCAAGTCCCGGACAGCAGCTTACCGACCACCATCTCGCCCATGGTAATGGTGAAAAGCGGTACGGTCAGCACCGCCGCAACCCAAAACCGCCGGGTCATATCGATAAGCTCGGGGTCGGGTGGGCGCTCCGCCGCCACCGTCACGGGCTCTAGCGCCATACCGCATTTCGGACACGGCGCCGGAACATCACTGTGCACCTCAGGGCACATCGGACAGAGATAGCCGCCAGGTGCAAGCGCGGCATCTCCGTCAAGCGCCTGCGGGTTTAGAAAGCCGTCTGGATCGGCGACGAAACGCTCAGCACAGCGGGCGCAGCAGAAATGATAGACCGTGCCCCCATGCACCCGACTCGGCTTGCCAACCGTCGGGTCGACCGACATGCCGCAGACGGGATCGGTCTCTGTTTCTGGAATATCGGGATGCGGGTTCACACTCCAGATATAAAGGTTGCAGTTACAGTAAGGTCAAGGGCGAAACTCGGACGTCGTATGTCACCATCCACCATGGCGGTGGCTAATTTCAGCTGAATGTCCCAGTGCTGCGCCCCAGCGGCAGGGTGTTCATAGATACATGTAGCACCAATGAAATGGATCAGGGGGCGAGATTTTTAGCCGCAGCGAGAAGCTCGGCGCCGAGATTCCCTGCTTTAGCCAGATAGGCATCGCGCAGCGGTACCGTGGCCTGTTGCCAGGCCGCGAGCTCCGCCTCACTCAAATGATGGACGGCCATGCCGTTGGCGATGGCGGTCTCCAGTGCCGCGACCTCGATCGCGGCAAAGCCGCCTCGCAGTTCCTGCTCCACCGCCACGGCAGCGTCGTGCAGAATAACTTGCTGACCTTCGTCGAGGCTCTGCCAGAAACGCTCGTTGATCAGCACCACGAACTCGATTGCCGAATGGTTGGTCAGGGTCAGCGAACCCAGCACCTGGTAAAGCTTGCGATCGGCCACCGTTAGAAGACCCGTCATGCCGCCATCGACGGTGCCGCGCTCATAGGCCAGAAATTGCCGCGAGCCGGAAACGTTCGTAGCCGCGCCGCCAAGCGTGTTGACGAAGGCCTCGAGCGCCTTGCCAAAGGTGCGGATCTTGAGACCGCGCAACGCGTCCGGCAGGCGCGCCGGCTCGTCCTGTTTCAACATCACAATGGACATGCCATAGGGCTGCCACCACAGTGGCCGCGCGCCCTTAGCGGCCATCGCCGCATCGAGGGGACCGCGCACGGGTGAACCCGGTGCCGTCGCCGCTTTTACGAGCGCCGGCGTGTTGAACAAGAACGGGACCGTGAAGATATCGACCGCGGGAATAGTGCCGGCGAACCGCGCCAGCGACGACACGCCCATCTCGATCTGACCCGAAGCAACCGCTGTCGGCACCTCGCGGTCGGTAAAAAGTTGGGCGCTGGGATAGATCTCGACGCGCAAGCTTCCGTCGCTGGACGCCTCAACGCGCTCCTTGAAGGCGACGAGGTTCTGTCCGAGCGGCGTCGTGATCGGCAGCTGCAGAGTGATGCGCAGAGTTTCCGCCGCCTGGCCGGCACTGGCCGCAACGCCAAGCACCGCCACCAACAGACCCAGCCATACGACGTGGCGGATCACTCGCGCTCCGCCGCCGCCTCAGCGTGGAAGTCGCCATCCTTGACCGCGAATCCGCTGTCAACCATGTCACGCCTATATGTGGCGAACCAGACAGTCCGGATCTCGTCATAGGGCACATCGACATAGGTGCCTCGCTGGCGGATATATTCCATGTGCTTGCGCCCAGCGATATCGTATGGGTGGAAAAGCGAGTCCGTGCGCCCGTCAAATTCGAGCGTCTTCACGCCGAAGCGATCGCATAGCGTCTTGTTGAAAGCCGGCGTCGCCTTCACCCAGCGGCCCTCGATAAGCAGATCGGTATAGCCGTGAAAGACGAAGAGATCGCTTCCCATGATCTCGCACAGCTTTTGCGTCACCAGATGGTTGCGTACATCGCCATAGCCAACCCTGGCGGCGAGCCCCATGGCACGGGCGCAAGCTGCCAGCAGTGCCGCCTTGGTGATACAAAAGCCCTTGCGCGCCGCCAGGCAGGCGCTGGCGTGAAAGCCTTCGGGTGTGGTCGGCACGCCATAGGGGTCGTACAGCAGATCGTCGCGCACCGCGTAATAGAGCCGGCAGGCAATATCCACTTCGTCTTTGGCGTCGCCGGCTGCCTCGGCCGCGTAGGCCTTAATGGTCGGATGATCACTATCGATGAAACGGCCGGGCGCCAGATAGGGGGCCAAGTTTTCAGTGTTCACCACTGCCGTGCTAGTCGCCATGGTTTTCGCGCGTTTTTCTGGTTATACCCGACTCGGGCGCGCCAACCTGACCGCAGTGGCGCGCCACGTCAAGCGATGCCGGGAGTGAGCCATGTCCGAAGACCGCCTGCCTTTTCACGCCGAACACATCGGCAGCCTGTTGCGTCCGGCAGCGCTGAAACGCGCCAATGCCGCGCGCAAAGACGATCCGGCGACCTATGAGGCGACGCTGAAAGCGGCAACGGCTGAGGCCATCCGCATGCAGACAGAGGTCGGGCTGCGCTCTATCAGCGACGGCGAGTTTCGCCGCGCCTCTTGGTTTTCCGCCTTTTTTGAGGCGATGCCCGGCTCCTTCGGCTCCACGCCATCACGGTTTTGCTTCCACGACAAGGACGACGGCGAGCACAGCTGGCCGACCTGTTGCGCCACAGCGCGGATCCGCCGCGAAGGTGGCATCACGCTCAGCGAATACGAAGCCATCCGCAGCCAAACCGACCGTTTACCCAAGGTCACCATGCCAACGCCGTCGGCCTTTCACTTTTTTGCGGGGCGCGAGTGCGCGAACAGCTTGATCTATCCCGACCTGGACGAGTTCTGGGAGGACCTAGTGGCGGTCTATCGTAAGGAGATCGCGGCATTGCACGAAGCCGGCGCGCAGTACGTTCAGCTCGACGAGGTGCCACTGGCGATGCTTTGCGACCCTACCATCCGCGAGCAGCTCAAGAGTTTCGGCGAGAACCCGGAGACACTGACCAAGCTCTACGTGGATGTTGTAAACCGCGCCATTGCGAAGCGCCCGGATGGTATGCATGTGGGGATCCACCTTTGCCGCGGCAATTTCCGGGGCCGTTGGATGGCCTCGGGCGGCTATGGTCCGGTCGCGCAAGAGCTGTTCAATACATTGAAGGTCGATTCTTTCTTTCTCGAATATGACAGCGAGCGGGCGGGCGACTTCTCGCCACTAGCCGAAGTGCCGGCTGACAGGATCGTCGTGCTCGGCCTCGTCGGCACAAAGACGCCAAAGCTGGAAGAGATTGAAGCGCTGGCCAAGCGTGTCGACGAAGCGACGCGTTACATCCCCCTCGAGCGACTGTGCCTCAGCCCTCAATGCGGCTTTGCCAGTGTTGCGGGTGGCAACCCTATCACGGAGAACGACCAACGCGCGAAGTTGGCACGCGTAGTCCAGACCGCGGAGCTAGTCTGGGGCGAGGCTTAGTACGGCACCAGAACGGCGGCGCCTTGCAGGCAGCCGTCGCGAAGATTGGCAAGGGCGGTGTTGCCTCTATCAGGGGGTAGCGGGTTATGGTTCACTTGATTATCCCCAACGGCGCCGGACGTGCCGCATCAGGGTGATAAGGGCATCAACGCCAGTGTCCGGCATGGCATTGTAGAGGCTAGCGCGCATGCCACCGATGGCCGAATGCCCTTTAAGATTGGCGAGGCCGCATTCGTCCGCAGCCCCTAGAAAGCGCGCTTCCAGCGCCCGGTCATGGATGCGAAAGCAGATATTGACCCGCGAGCGATCCTCGTGTGCAACGGGCCCTTCGTAGAAGTCGTCTGCATCGATTTCGCCATAGACCATGGTGCTGCGCCGCCGCGCTGCCGCTGCCATCGCCGTTAGACCGCCCTGGTCGACAATCCAGTCGAGCACCAGCCCGGCGAGATAGATGGGATAGGTCAGCGGCGTGTTGACCATGCTCTCGTTTCCCGCCTGCACAGTGTAGTCGAGCACGCTCGGGGTCTCGGGCCGCGCATGGCCAAGCAGGTCGTTGCGGATTAGCACCAGGACTAGCCCGGCCGGGCCGATGTTCTTTTGTGCTCCGGCATAGACCATGCCGTATTGCGCCACATCGAGCGGCCGTGTGAGAAAACTTGAGGTCATGTCGGTGATCAACGGTACGGCGCCGGTCTCGGGCAGCCAATGGAACTCGCTGCCCTCGGCGGTCTCGTTGTCGGTTATATGGCAATAAGCGGCAGCCGGATCGAGCTGCCAACTCGCCATGGCGGGGATGCGTGTGAAACTACTGTCGGTTCCGGTCGCGGCGATGCGAATATCACCATAGCGGCGGCCCTCGCGGATCGCCTTACGTGCCCAATGGCCGGTCTCGGCATAATCTGCACTGGCGCCCGGCGGCAGCAGGTTGAGCGGTAATAGAGAGAACTGGGTCGAGGCGCCGCCGTGCATTAGTAGTATGCTATAGCCCTTTGGCAGGTCGAGCAGTGTCGCCAGATTGTCACGAAAGCTTGCGACGATGGAGCGGAAATTCTCGCCGGTAAATGGCATCTCCCAAACCGACATGCCGCTGCCGTGCCAGCTAAGCAACTCGTCGCGGGCACGCAGCAGCACCGGCTCCGGTAGCATGGTTGGCCCGGCGGCAAAGTTGTAGGCCACGCCCGATCGCTCTTCGGCCAAAACCGCCATCTGCCTACTCGAAGATACCGGGGGCGTGGGGCGCCGCCACCATCAGCAGGATCAGCGGAATCGACAGGATCGTGTTGGTGCGGGCGCTGAGAAAGGTGATGCGCGAGCAGCGGATACGCTCCTCGTCAGGTGCCGAAACGAAGCCCAGCACTTTTTTCTGATGCGGCCACATGATCAGCCACAAGTTGGCCAACATGATTGTCCCTATCCACGTCGCAGCACCAATCGGCGCTGCATAGCCACTCAGCGTCAGCGCCTCGACCAGCATGCCCTCCTGGCGCCACAGCATGAGCATGCCGGTAACCCAAGCTACCACGGAGCTGTAACGGAAAATGGCATGCTCGCGTGTCTGTCGGCCCATATAGGACGAGGTCGTGACTTCTCCCTGATCTTGCGCCGGGTTCCAGGGACGAAATATCGGCACCAGGACCAAACCGGCATAATTGTGGCCGATCCAGACCATACCGGCGAGCACGTGCAGCCAGCGTAGAACGGCATCAACGCTTGCAGCCTCCATGGCGCGCTCCAGATCGGCGAGCTGATATTCGCCGAAGACGACCACCAATAACAATGAAAGCAGGAAGCCGGTCACCAGTGTGCCGGTAAAGGAGTCATGCGGCAGTTTCATGTCACGGTCTCAATCGCCGAGCCACGATGGACCAACGGTGTCCGCGAGCCCGCTTGCGGCCAGGCCAGGTCATGGTCGGGCGCCAGGGCGCAGGCCGGGTCGGCATTGGCGGCGTCTCCCGTGAGTTGATAGGCCTGACAGCGACAGCCACCGTAATCGACCGTTTTGTCCGGGCAGTCGCGGCAGGGTACTTTCATCCAGTCGCTGCCACGAAAGCGGTTGAAAGCGGGCGAGCGGTGCCAAATCCAATCGAGATCATGCTCGCGCACATTGGGGAATGCGAGATCATCAATAGCAACGGCATCGCGGCAGGGCAGCGCCGTGCCATCCGGCGACACGGTTAGGCGAACCGTGCCCCAATCGTTGCGGCAAAGCTGCGGCCTGCCACTGTCACCGTCGTCGAGGGCGGTAAAAATCTTGAGGCGCTGGCTGGCATCTGCGATCCAGGTCCGCGTCGCCGCTAGTTGCTCTCGGCTCGGCGAAAGCGCCTCGCGGTTGCGCGCCGCCCAGGTAGTGGGGCGGACCTGGGTCACCTCCACCATATTGGCGCCGAGCCGCTCGGCCAGTGACAATATATCGGGCAGCTGCTCTATCGTGTCGCGGCATAAGGTGATGGTGAACAGCAACGGCAGGCCGGCCGCCTTGACGGCACGCGCAGCGGCAATCTTCTGGTCGAACGCGGGTGCACCCGTCAAAGCGTCTACATGCTCCCTGTCGCCCGCCGGCAAACTGATGCGGACCTGGTTGAGACCGGCATCCTTCAGTGCCACAGCACGCGGACTATCCAGACCAACGCCGCCGGTGATGAGATTGCTGTACAGCTGCAATTCACGCGCCTTGTCGATCAGCACCTCCAGATCATCGCGCAAAATTGCCTCGCCGCCGGTAAACGCCACCTGCAAAGTGCCCAGCGCGCGTGCTTCCTCCAGCACGCGCAGCCACTCTGCCGTTGCCAGCTCAGCTTCTGCGTAGCGTTCAAAATCCAGGGGATTTGGGCACGTCGCGCAAGCCAGTGGGCAGCGATAAGTGAGCGCACAATACAGCCAAACAGGCGTCCGTGACCCATCGACCTTGGTTTCCGGACCCGGCATCGGCTTAACCCCAGTTCCGACTATATAAGAACCTCAGGATGTGCTTCCGACTTCAGTCATAACGGCACCCGGCTGGCGGCGGACGAGGGGTTTGCGCACGTAGGGCACGCGCATGGCATCTTCTCTTACCCGCTCGATCAGATAATGGTCGGGCGACTTGGTGCAAGTCGGGTCGCAACCGGCCATATCGCCAGTCAACAAATAAGCCTGGCAGCGGCAACCGCCGAAGTCGATGTCCTTTTCGTCGCAGCTGCGGCAGGGCTCCTTCATCCAGTCGTCGCCGCGGAACTTGTTGAACTCCGGCGATTCCTGCCAGATCCAAGCGAGGTCGTGATCGCGCACATTGGGGAAGTCGATGTCCTTGAGGACGCGTGCCTCCTGGCAGGGCAACGCCCCGCCATCAGGTGCGATGGTAAGGTGGATGGCACCCCAGCCGTTCATGCAGGCCTTGGGCTTGCCGGCGCGCTCGCCGCCCATCTCCACCGAGTAGTAGTCGTTGATGACGAAGTAGATCGTCATCTTGTCAGCCAATCGTTCGCGAGCCTCCATAACCTGGGCTTCGGCGCGCTTGAGTTGGTCGAGGGTGGGCAGAAGCTGCCCGCGGTTGAGGAGTGCCCAGTTGTAGTACTGAACCTGGACGTACTCCACGTAATCGACGTCCAACTCCTCGGCCATGGCCAGAATCTGAGGTGTTTGATCCATACTGTCGCGGGTCACCGGCACGTTGAGCACGATGCGGAAGTCGAGCGCCTTCATTTCGCGGGTAATGGCAAGTTTGTGATCAAGCGCGTCGGCGCCCATCAAATCCTTGAAAACATCGTGATCGCAGGATTGGATGCTGACCTGGATCTGGTGCAGCCCAGCCTCTTTCAGCGCCTCCAGACGGCCCCGGTTGAGGTGCAGGCCGCTGGTGATAAGATTGGTGTAATAGCCGAGGCTGTGGGCTTCGGCGACTATCTCCTCAAGGTCGTCGCGCACTGCCGGCTCGCCGCCAGTCAGGCCAAGTTGCAGCGCACCGAGCGCGCGCGCCTCGCGCAGCACCCGCTTCCATTCCGCGGTGCTGAGTTCAAGCTCGCGGTAACGATCGAAATCGAGGGGATTACTACACCAAACACACTTTAGAGGGCAGCGGTAGGTCAGCTCGCAACAGAGCCACATGGGGTTCTGTTGTCCGTCGAGGGAAACCTCACTTGCGTTGGATCCAGCCTTTGGCATGGGACATCTCCAGGAACTTAAACACGCCATCGGCAACGTCGCCGTCGACATAATCTTGCTGCAATTCGTCAATCAACTCGCCTACCGAGAGACCCTTGGAGATCCTCTCAAGGATCGCACCGGCGGTTTGGTTAAGTTTCACCACGCCTTCCGGGTAAAGCAAGATGTGCGAGTCCTGCGAATCTTCCCAGCGAAACATGTAGAGCGGATTGATCTCCACATGATCCTGTCGCGACAATGCCGGAGCATCGGACATAACCGGTCTCCTGACGACGGCTAAAGATGAAACGTGAGAAGCTTGAAAGAGGAGCCAGCGCGGCCCCCCTTCCAATCTCGTTTATGTCCTAGCGGACGTAGACGTACGCGGTGACTTCAAAGCCAAGGCGCAGATCGCAATATGCGGGATCAACCCATTTCATAGGAGCCTCCTCCATGGTTACAGCCATCGAACGGACGCGGTCTTCGTATATCGGCAGTGGGCCACGTGGAAGCCCCTTGAGCGCCGTTCAAGCAACTGACGAACCCTAGCCTTGCCGCCCTCCGCATTGCAATGAATACTAACTATTGATGGTTTTAATGTTTTGAATCATTTGAAACTATTGATGAGCTTAATGTTTTGAATCATTTTAATCATTTGAATATGCAATGATTTGAATCATTTGAATGTAAAAGAATTTTAACCATTCAATACAAAAGAGAGTGAAAGGCGATGGCTCTTGTGACTATCAGCGCTACCATATTGCTATCAGTAGTTAGTGTAGGCCTTGCCGTCAGGCTATGGCTTGGCCTGCGCAATATTGCTCATTTGCGCGGCCACGACCCCGACGCCAAAACCACGCGCCAGACCGTGGCTCGCGAGCGCCTGCTTTGCCTCGACGCCTCGCTGAGCGGACTTCTGGTACTTGCCTTGACCCTTGGCGGCGGCATCGCGGGCATCGACCAAACGCTGCCACCGTTCCTGGTGCTGTTAGTAGCGGCAGGAATATTCGCCTCCTTGCGCCTAATCACGGCTTTGTGGCGGCGTCTCGTTCTCGATGTCCGCTTCGGACTTGCCCCGGCCGGTCTTGGCCCCGCGCTCGGTGCCACAGTGCGGCGTGTGACCCCAACGGCAATGCTCTTCACTGGTGCAGCATGGTTAGCATTGTGGCTGATCGAGGCGGGCGGCAGCCTTTGGTGGCTCACGGCTTGGCTGCTGTGGAGCGCCATCTCGATCGGACACACGTTTTTGCCCTCCCCTCGCGCCGGCCCGTCGCAGCCGCTCAAGTCCGGCGCGTTGCGCACCAGGCTGGAGGCACTTGCCAAGCGCAGCGGCACCCAGCTCGCCGGCATTCGAGTTGCCGAGGTATCAGGCCAGACCAGCCGGGCTAACGCGTCGGTAGAGGGCTTGGGTCCAGCAAAGCGTGTGCTGCTACATGACACGCTGCTTACGGCGCTCGACGAAACAGAGGTGGAGGCGGTCGTGGCGCATGAGCTTGGGCATGTGCGCCAGCATCATGAGGAGATTTGGCTGGCGGTGCTGTCGCTCGGGCGCCTTTTTGGTCTCGCCCTTTTCACGTGGGCAGTGCGCACGCCAGAGATAGCTACCGGACTCGGCCTATCCGACGGCTCGGCCGGTGCGGAACTCACCCTGATCGGTTGTCTTTTCTTCGCTGCGAGCCTTCTGGTAAGTCCCTTGCGGGCACTGCTCATCCGACACCTGGAACAGACTGCCGATGCCTTCGCCGCGCAGCACGCCGATCCGCGGGCGTTGGGCAGTGCCCTGGTCATGCTCGACCGCGTTAATGCCGCCGCGCCCAACCCGGATCCGCTTTACGCAGCACTGGTGCAGGGGCACCCGCCGACCGCCGAGCGCCTGCGCTTTCTCAACGCGGCATGAGGTCAGGTGCCATAGCTCTTACATCTGTGCAGATCGGCGCGGCTGAGGAAGACGTCGATGTCATCAAAGCACTTGCCTGAGTTGTGGGCGAAGCTCGACGGGCGGATGCCCCTGGTCTCCCGCAGATAGTTGCTGCTGGCACAGGTGCTATAGACGAGAATAGCGTTGCGCACGGCGCCACTGGCGGTAGAGCCGAGATAGAAGGCGAGCGCGTCCTGCGCCGCCTCGACCTGTACCGGATCGCGGCCAATCAGCTTCTGTGCCGGCCAGTCGTGGATATGCGTATCCACCGGACCCGGACCGAAATGCACCTCGCCAAGACTCTTCAGGCCTTCGGCGGTGTACATATGCACCCACAGAAAGTTGGGAACCGAACACCTCCGAATCCTTTCAAGAGCAGTGATTTTCATGTCAGGTTGGTACAATAAATCTGGGAGGGGCCATCATGAGAATCAACCGCGTTGAGACCATGCTCTATCGCATCGCGCTGGAGGCGCCGGTGCAGATGGCCGGCAAGCCTATACTCGCGGATTTCGACATGGTGGTGGTCGAGATCGGCTGCAACGACGGTGCGGGTGGCTGGGGCTATACGGCGCTGCATTCAGGCCACGGCCCGGCCGTGGCGGCGCTTACAGCCGGGCCTTTCACCGAGCATTTGATAGGCGAAGACCCGCGCCACATCGAAGCACTCTGGCACAAGCTTTGGAGGTCCGCCTACTACTCGGGCCGCGGCGGCTCTACGACCTTCGCCCTGGCGGCAGTGGACACGGCGCTATGGGATTTGCGCGGCAGGAGCCTTGGCGAGCCGCTTTGGCGCCTGCTCGGCGGCTTTCAACCCAGGGTTCCCGCCTACGCCGGCAATATCGATCTGCATCTGTCGCTGGAGGCCCTGCTCGACAACGCCACGCGCACATTGGGGTCGGGGCATCGCGCGCTGAAGATGCGCCTCGGTAAGCCTACTATGGCCGAAGACGTGGCACGGGTGACGGCCATGCGCAAGCTGGTCGGCGACGACACGCCACTGATGGTCGACGCAAACGAAAGCTTTCGCGTCGACCAGGCGGTGCGCACGTGTCACGCGTTACGCGACCTCAACCTCGACTGGATCGAGGAACCGACGACGCCCGACAATTTCGCCGGCTACGCCCATATTCGAGCCACCGGCGGCATTCCCGTCGCCGCCGGCGAGAACCTGCACACGGTGGCCGAGTTTGCCCAACTCATTGTGGCCGGTGGTATCGATTTTCCGGAGCCGGACTTGACGACCTGCGGCGGCATCACGCCGTGGCTGAAGATCGCCCATCTAGCCGAGGCCCACGGCCTACCCGTCACCTCACACGGCGCCCACGAGATGCACGTACACCTGCTCGCCGCTGTGCCCAATGCCGCCTATCTCGAAGTGCACGCGGTCGGCCTCGACCGCTTCATCGCCGAGCCGCTTGCCATCACTGACGGCCACGCCACCGCGCCGGACAGGTCGGGTCACGGTATTGACTTAGACCACGACGCTCTAGCGCCGTTCAAGATCGGCTAGCTACTTTCGCGGCGAATAGGGCGAGGGCTTGAGAAGCATCGAATACATCTCCTCGATCTGCGGGCCGGCGAAACCGAGGAACTCCTTCCACTCGGCGTCAGCCTGAGCGGCTGCCCGGGCCTCCATGCGGGCTTCGTAGGAGTCGTATATCCAGAGATGCACCACCACGTTGGGGTCCGGCCAGAGCGTGGTCCAGAGCCCAAGGTTGGTGGAGTATTTCTCCCGCGCCGGCATGTGCTCGGCCAATTTTTCGGTCCACGCCGCTGCCTTGCCCGGCTGCAGGCGATAGCGGCGCAGCTCGTAGAGATGGCCCTCACCCTCGACAGGCTTCATGGGCAGCACGGGATTGAGGATCGTGACCTTCTGCGTCAGTATGTGCGGGCGAATCAGCGGCACGTACTCGGCCGTCCATTCGGGCTTCGCCATCAGCTCACCACGCAAGCGTAGCATCTCCTCCACACTGTCATAGGCCCAGAGATGGATGTACTGGTTGAGCTTGCCGATCTCGGAGGAGAAATGGCCTTCGAGCACGCCGTAGTCGTCGCCGCCGCGGATGCGTCGCGCGACCGTGCCGCTGGCCTCAAGCACCGCCGGAATCGTGCCCTGCCGGCAGGTGTACATACGCAGTTCGTAAATCATACGTTCTCTCCCTAGTTATTGCGCGCCATCATAGCACTCCAGAACAACAGTCCTCCGCCGTCGGCCTCGATCAGATAGAGCATGATGTGATCATGCTTTAGGCTCGCTGGCGACTATCGTGCGCAAGCGGCGCGTACAGCTGCCGAGCGGCCATGGCATAGCCGCCGTCAACGACGTCGACGATGTGCACGTGGCGCGACTTTTCAAGACTGAACACGAGGCAGGTCATGATGGCTTGCGTCGCGGCGATGTTGGCTGGGCTCCTACCAGATGATCTTGTCGGGGTCACCTTCGTAGAGCGAGCGGATATAGGCGATGAGCTTCCAGATCTGCTCGTCGCTGAGGTCCTTCGACCAACCCACCATGTTGGTGCCGGGCCGGCCCTGGGAGATGGCCTTAAACAGGGTCTTGTCGGTCGGTGTGTAGACCCAATCGTCGTCGGTTAGGCTAGGGCCAAGGCCCCCTTCCGCCTTGCCGCCGTGGCAGCTGTAACAGCCGGCGCTGCCCCACAGCGACTTGCCCTCGGCGACCGCTGCCGTGTCGTCCATATAGGGATTGCCGTCGTTTCCCGGCGCCGCGGTGATATTGGCCTCGTCACCGATACCCGCATGGGCGGGGAGGATGAAGAGCAATAAAGCGAGGAGCCGTAAATAAGGCATACCGATTCTGTCGCAAATGTCCAAAAAAGTGCCCTCGAGGCGCCGTGGCCTCGAGGGCATATTATGCAGCTTGGCGTCTAGTGCAATGCGAAGCCGACGATGATACCGCCCTTGCGGCTACCTTTCAGCCACGGCGCGCCACCCTGGCCGAAATGGGCCCAGCCGGTCCAACCGCCGAAGCCAGACGGCACGGCGATATATTGCGTGCCGTCAACCGTGTAGGTCGACGGGCTGCCGAAGATGCCGGAGCCGGTCTGGAACGACCACAGTTCTTCGCCCGTGTCCTGATCATAGGCGCGGAACTCGCCCTCCGGCGTGCCGGCGAAGACTAGGCCGCCACGTGTCGAGAGCAGGCCGCTGGTAAAGGGCGAGCGGTCCTTGACCACCCACATCTTCTCACCAGTGCGTCCGTCGAAGGCAACGAGTTGCCCATGGCCAGTGTTCCAGCCCACGGTGCCAATGCCCCAATAGGGCTTACCGATGGTGCGCTCGGGTGGGTTGAGGCCGGCGCCGATCGGTGCGCTCATAATATCGACACAGATTTCGCGACTTGGCACGAACACCCAGCCAGTGTCCGGGTTCACGGTCATCGGGTTCCACCACTTGCCGCCTTCCGAGGCCGGGCAGATGTTCTTGGCCTCGTAGTCGTAGGTCGGAACCTTCTCCATATTCCAGATCGGCCGGCCCTCGTAGGTGAAGCCGGTAGCCCAGTTCACGATCGAGATCGGCACGCCGTAGCGGAACCTACCGTTGGTGCGATCGATCTTATACAGGAAGCCGTTGCGATCACCGTGTAACCAGACCTTCTCGGAGCCATAGTCGACTAGGATAGGCTCATTGTTGCCGTCATAATCCCAAACGTCGGCCGGCGTGTACTGAAAGTAGAACTGGATCTCTCCGGTATCCGGATCTAGCGCCAGGGTGGAGTTGGAGTAGAGGTTGTCGCCGGGACGTACGGTGCCGTCCCAGTCGGGATTAGGATTGCCGACACCCCAATAGAGTAGATCGAGCTCGGGGTCGTAGGAGCCGGTTAGCCAGGTTGAGGCGCCGCCATGCATGGCTGCATCGGTCGAGCCCCAGGTGTCGTGGCCGGGCTCTCCGGGCCCCGGGATCGTATAGGTGCGCCAAGCCTGCGCGCCGGTCTCACTATCAAGCGCCTCGATATAGAGGCGGGTCGGATATTCGGCGCCCGACATGCCAACAACGACATTGCCTTTGACCACGAGCGGCGCCACCGTCATGGTAATGGCCTTCTCCCAGTCACCGACGGTGACGTCCCAGACAACCTCGCCCGTGCCCTTGTTCAGGGCTACAACATGACTGTCCGGCGTGGCCACGAATACTTTGTCGCCATAGAGCGCGACGCCGCGATTACCAATATCGCAGCACATCTTGCCGGCAACGCCTTCCGGCATCTGATGCGCGTAGCGCCAGATCTCGGTGCCGTTCTCGGCATCGAGCGCATAGGTGTGCCCGTGTGAAGCGGTGGCATACATGACGCCGTTGTGCACCACAGGCGTTGTGTTCTGAGCGTCGAGCGTGCCCAGCGAGAAGATCCACTTCGGCACCAGCTCGCCGACATTGCCCGTATTGATCTGTCCCAGGGTGCTGTAGCGGTTGCCCGTGTAGTTGCCGGGCGCCATCAGCCAATTGTTGGGATCTCCTGCCGCTGAGCGCAGCATTTCGTCCGTGACGATCTCCTGGGCATGCGGGCCGCTCGCGAAAAGCGGCATGGCCGCCACAGCAACGCCCGCGATGAGCGCCACAAAGACCTTAAGGCATTTCTTCCACATGTTGTTTCCTCCCGAATGATCAAAATGTCCAGCGGAGGCCGCACGTCAGGCAGGATTTGCAAGAAATCGCTCCGATATTCACTGTCCAGATTGCCGTCCGTCCTTCCCCACGGGGCAATGGTGCATGAATCGACGGCCGCCGACAAGGGAATGTAGCGTTGCAATTCTCACCGCTGATCCCGGCAATCGCGGGAGAATTCAGCCCAGAGGTAAGGCTGGAGAGCAACGCACGCTGTCGGCGATTCCATACTTTACTCTCCTCGCCTTCCATGGCTTTGCGTGCCCTATTCTTCTTGCGGCCGTCCTATCTCAGCAGCTTTCTTAGGCTGGGATGGCAGGATGTAGGAACGCAAGAGCCGGCTCAATGATCGGAAGCGGGATCGTCTGATCAAACACTTCGTGGCGGGCACGGCGGTACGTACCGCGACGGCACTTATCGGCATATACCAGAACACGGCGGCCTCGTTCCACACGTGGCGGCGTGAGGAAGGGCAAGCACGGTCTGGGTGCCGCCGTTAGATCACTTCCATGTGAGACAGAACCAGTCTTACCGATGCCTTCTCAGCAGAAAATAACCTTAAGAATGTCATGGTATCCCTTTGTCTACTAACAGTGGTCGTGGATCCACTACGTTCTTGCCGAGCCCCACGGCCGTCTCGTCGAGACCGAAGGCGAGCGCCGCAAGCTGAGTTCCGTGCAGGATTGGCAGCTCGCTATCAAGGCCGAGCTGGGGCTGTCTGGCGTCGAGGTTGAGATGGCACATCGGACACATAGTGACGACGGCCTCGGCGCCAGCCGCACGAGCTTTATCAAGCACCGTGCGCGACATCTCCTGCGCGACATGCGTCTGGCTCAGGCCCAGGGCGCCGCCGCAACACGCGGTCTTGTGCGACCAATCGAGGGGTTCCGCAGCCAGCGCGCGCACCATGTCGTCCATGCGGCGTGGATATTCCGGGTGCTCGGCGCCGGTCAGCGCTGCCGGCCGGGTGATCAGGCAGCCATAGTAGCAGGCGACCTTTAGCCCATTAAGCGGGCGCCTGACGCGTGACCTGATCTCGGGCAAACCTGCGCGCTCAACAAGCGTATCGAGAAAATGCTCGACCTTGACCGTGCCGCGATAGGAGTAGCCCGCTTTGGCCCGCGCTTGGCTCGAGATATCGCCGCCGTGCCGATCGGTACGCTCAGCCGACTTCAGCCTAGCAAAGCATTTGCTGCAGGGTGAGGTCACTGTGTCGAGCCCCATCCGCTCGACACTGGCGATGCCGCGCATGGGCATACCGATAGCCATCACCGGGTCGGTCGCCGGTGCCGGGGTGGCACCACAACATTGCCAATCCGGCGGCTCGACCAGCTCGATGTCGAGCGCCGCAGCGGTGGCGCGCACGCTGCGACCATATTCGACAGAGGTCGAATCTAGCGCGCAGCCAGGAAAGAAGCCTACCGCCTTATCACTCTGCACCGACGCGGGTTTCACCCGGCGCGGCAGGCTAGGGAAGAGATGGAGCCTACCGCGCCTGATCAGCGCCCAGCCCATGCGCAGGTCCTTGAACAGCTTGCCCTGGGCCAGGTTCAGCAGCACACCAAAGCCGAACTCCCAAGCCCGCCCGAAAAATTTCACATGGCCCATAAAGAGGCGGTTGAAGCGCGCGATTTCGGGCACGCCGGGGGTCATACCGCGTCGCTTGGACTCGACGCAGAGCGCGGCCATGACCGCGGCCACGTCGATCTCCTGCGGGCAGCGCGTGGTGCAGGTCTGGCATGAGGCACAAAGCCAGATCGTGTGGCTCGCCAGCACACCCGTGTCGTCGAGTTGAAGGCTGCGCATAACCTGGTTGGGTGCAAGGTCTAAATGCCTGGCCAGCGGGCAGCCGCTGGTGCAGCGGCTGCACTGGTAGCAACGAAACACGTTGTCGCCAGTCGCCTGGCTGATGGCCTCGGCGAGTGAACCGGCCTCCGCGGGCGCCTCTATCATTGCCGTGCTCATAACACCGGCCGCGGCTCAAGGCCGGCTGCCTCTACGATAGGCCCGACCACGGCCTCCCACTCGATGGCCATAATATGCACGCCAGCCACGCCTTCAATCTCGCGCACCTGCTCAATTTGCTCGACGCAAATCCTGATGCCCTCGGCGCGCCAGGCTTCTTGTCGCGCCGGCTTGTCCTCCTTGGCGATATCAGCCACTGCACCTGCCATGCGCTCGATATATTCGTCGGCCACGGTCATACCGGGAACCCTGTCGCGCATGTAGCGCGCCATGCCGGCGCTCTTGAGGGGCCCGACGCCAGCCAGGATGGCAACCCTTTCGTGCAAGCCCATATCGACCACACGCTTCATGTAGTCGTGGAACAGAGGCATGTCGAAGATCAGCTGAGTCTGCACAAAATCGGCTCCAGCGGCGATCTTTTTAGCGAGGCGAAAGTGGCGCAGGTCGACTGGGTCGGCGAAGGGATTTGCGGCAGCGCCGATAAACAGGCGTGGACCACCGCCAGGAATCTCCTCGCCACACTGGAAGTGGTTTTCGTCGCGCATATCCTTGATCATACGCAGCAGCTGCATGGAATCGATGTCGTGGACGTTCTTAGCGCCCTGGTGATTGCCGAACGACTGGTGGTCGCCGCTGAGGCAGAGCACATTGGTGATGCCATGTCCTGCAGCGCCCAGTAAATCGCTCTGCATGGCCAGGCGGTTGCGATCGCGACAAGTCATCTGGATGACTGGCTCGAGGCCCTCCTGCACCATGGCAATACCGGCGGCAATGCTGCTCAGGCGCACGATGCCGGTCTGGTTGTCGGTGATGTTCGCCGCATCCACATGACCCTTGAGCAGCTCGATCTTCTCGCGCACCTGCGCCATATCGTGGCTCTTGGGCGGCCCCAACTCAGCAGTGACAGCAAAATGCCCCTGCGCCAGAACACCCTCCAGATTGCTGCGGGTCTTCCGAGTCTCTGATATTGCGCCGTCCATCACTCGCCCTCAGCGTCCGGCATACGCAGGTCGTCACGAACGATACGCCTGAGGCCGCCGTCTCTGCTGGTCGACCAATCCTTGACCGGCTCGACCTCCATCAACCGATCCATCAGACCAAGTTTGGCCGAGCGCTCCCATATCATTTGCCAGGCGCAGGGGATGGAGGGATCAACCTCGCACTTCCCGTCCTGAGTGCCACCGCAGGGTCCGTTGAATAGCGATTTGGCGCAGCGCGTTACCGGGCAGATGCCCGCCGTCTTGTCGAGCACACAACTGCCGCAGGCCTGACAGCGCTCCTCCCAGACACCCTGCTCTGTGGGTCGGCCCATGAAGGTCGTGTTGAGTGCCGGCAGCACGCGCTTATCGGGGTATCGATCGGCCAGACTTTGGACGCCGATGCCGCAGCCGAGCGAGAGGATGGCGTCGTAGTCGTCGAGCCCTTCGGCCAACGGCTCGAGGTATTCATCCTCGCACTGGCGCTGCACCGTGGTCTCCTCGACCGCCAGCGGCTCGCCGTCAACACGGCTTGCCATGCGCAGCGACGAGGCGAGAATACCGACCTCGCGGGCGCTGCCGGCGAAGCAAACCGTGACGCAGGTGCCGCAGCCCACGGCAAGCACCTTGCGGCAGCCTTCCATCATCGATGTGATTGCCGCGAGCGGCTTCTGTTCAGCGACGATCATGTTTCACCTTCAAGCTGATCGTTCCCTATGCGCAAGGGGCTAGCGCCCAGCGCCCTGACTTCCTCGACCATCTCCGAGGCATGCTCGGCAAACTGCGCACCCATCGCCGCCGAGATGTTGACCATACGAATACGCGCCTCGTCGAGGCCGATCTCGGCGAGCTGTCGGCGCACGTAGTCCACGCGTTGCTTGGCATACAGGTTCCCCGTCTGGTAATGACACTTGCCCGACAAGCAGCCGGCGACGAGAACACCATCGACGGCGGCCTCGAAGCTGCGCAGCACCGTCAGCACGTCGACGCGGCCGGTACACGGCAACTCAACGATCTTCAGCGACGGCGGATAGGAAAGCCGCGACGAGCCCGCAAGATCGGCCGCCGCATAGGCGCAATGGCGGCAGCAGAAGGCGATGATGGAGGGTTCAAAATCGGGCTCGGAGTCGCTCATGCCGGAACTCCCTCAAGCATTTCTGGGCTGAACAATGCATCGATTTTCGACATTACCTGACCGTCGGTATAGTGGCGGAGCTCGATCGCCTGGGCCGGGCAGGCTGCGGCGCACAATCCACAGCCTTGGCACAATGCCGGCTCGATCGCTGCCGCACCTGGAATGCCGCCGACGCCGGGAAGCTCGGTATCAATGCGCGTTGCACCGTAGGCGCAGCTTCGCACACAAGTCAGACAGCCAACGCAAAGCGCGGTATCAACCGTAGCGACCTGGCCGCCGACTGTGATGGTGTCTTTCGACAGCACCCGCGCGGCGCGTGCCGCCGCCGCCCGAGCTTGGACGATGGCCTCATCGAGCAACTTTGGGTAATGCGCCAAGCCGGCCATGAAGATGCCTTCGGAAAGAAAATCGACCGGACGCAACTTGACATGTGCCTCAAGGAAATAGCCTTCCATGTCGACGGGAACCTTGAGGCGGTTGCTCAGCTCCTGCGTTGCCGGCGCTGGCACGACAGGGGTGCTGAGTACCAGCAGATCAGGCTGCAACACCATCTCCTTGCCCAGAATTTCTTCCCAGGCGCGCACTTCGACGGTGTTCCCATCGACACTAACGGTTGGCTTGCGCGCGGCCTCATAGCGCAGGAAGATGATGCCGCTCTCGCGCGCCTCCGTATAGAGCCTCTCCTTGAAGCCGTACACACGCATGTCGCGGTAGATCACAGTTATGCGGACGCTGGGGTCGAGGCGCTTGAGCACGAGCGCGTTCTTCAGCGCCGAGGTACAGCAGATACGTGCGCAATACCGCTCCGCGGGACCGACACATTGGATCATCACCACGGACTTAGGCAGGTTTTCTCCCGCGGCCAGCAACCCCTCAAACTGTTGCTGGGTGACGATGCGCGGGCTCGACCCGTAGCCGTATTCGTCGCCGCGATATTCAACGCCGCCAGTGGCGAGCACAGTGACACCATGAGCCACCTCCACAGTGCCGCCGCTGCCAGTGAGGGCCGAAGAGAAGTTGCCGAGAAAGCCGCCGGTCGACCTCAGCTCGCTGCCGAGATGCAGGGTGACCAGCGGGTGAGACCCTACCGCCTTTACAAGCTCGGCCAGAAAAGCCTGGGGATCGGCCTCGGCGTCGCAGCCAAAATGGAGTTGGCGCAGGTTACCGCCCAGGCTGTCCTCGCGCTCGACAAGATCCACCGGAAAACCCTGCTCGGCCAGCGCCAGGGTTGCGGTCATGCCCGCGGCACCACCGCCGACAACCAGGGCGGTCTTGACGATCGGCATCTCGGCGGTTTCCAGCGGCCGTAGCCGCGCTGCCCGTGCCGTCGACATGCGCACCAGGTCCTTGGCTTTCTCAGTCGCCGCCTGGCGTTGTTGGCCATGCACCCATGAGCACTGATTGCGGATGTTGGCCATTTCGAAAAGATATGGGTTGAGTCCCGCTTCACGGATGCTGCTCTGAAACAGGGGCCCATGGGTGATCGGCGTACAGGCAGCCACCACAAGCCGGTTGGCGCCAAGCTCGCGCACCTTCTCGGTGATCTGCGCGATGCTGTCCTGCGAGCAGGCATAAAGCGTGTCCTCGGCGTGGATAACGCCCGGCAGCGCCTTGGCATATTCGGCAACGTCGGGGACATCGAGATAGCCGCCGATATTGGTACCGCAATGGCAAACGAAGACGGCGGTGCGCGTCTCATCGTCTTCGACGCAGCGCTCGGGTGGATAGTAGGCTTCGCGTGCCAGGGTGCCGCGTGCGCGGGTCAACAGGGCAGCCGCGCTCGCCGCCGCACCGGATGCATCGAGGAGCGATTCGGCGATGTCCTTGGGCTCGCGGAAAGTGCCCGCAGCAAAAACACCCGGCCGAGTCGTCTGCAACGGATCGAACGGTTGCGTCCGGCAGAAGCCATGGGCGTCGAGATCAATGCCGGAGCGCTCGCCGAGGACCCTGGCGCTGTCGCCGATTTCCATCCCGACCGAAAGCACCACCATGTCAAACTCCTCTGCCACCATCTCGCCGCTCTCGACATAATTCACCAGTAACCCGCCGCTAGCTGGGTTCTCCTCCAGCGACGACAGACGGCAGCGCACATAGCCGATGCCGTGGGTCTCGCGGGCCTTGCGATAATAACCCTCGTAGCCCTTGCTGAAGGCACGCGTGTCCATCATGAAGACGACCGCCTCGGCGCTCGGTAGTTGCTCGATGAGCCGGCGCGCTTGCTTGGCGGCGTACATGCAGCAAACCGATGAACAATAATCGTGCGACTGGTCGCGCGAGCCTACACATTGCAGAAAGGCGATTTTCTTTGGCGTCCCACCGTCGGATGGGCGCTGTATATTGCCAGTGGTGGGGCCGGAGGCGCTCAACAGCCGCTCAAGCTGGAGCGACGTGATGACGTTGGCATGGCGCCCGAAGCCGAGTTCCTCGGACAACTCCGCCCTGCTGGGCCGGAAGCCCGGTGTCAGTATTACCGCGCCAACCTCGATCTGGCGTGTACTCTCAGCCATCTCGTGGTCAATGGAGCCGAGCCCGCAGGCATCGGAGCACATCAGGCATTCCGAGCAGATGCCACAGGAGAGACACCGCGATGCTTCGGCCATGGCCTGCAAAGAAGTGTAGCCGCCCTCGACCTCCACGAAGCTGCCCACGGCGTCTGCGCTCTCGATATACGGCTGGGGCTGGCGCGGTGCCAAAGCAAGCTCGCCCTTGAGCACGCGGGCATCGAGCTCGGTCTGGCTCAGCTCGGCGACAGCTGTTTTTGGCGCCGTCGCCGCCATGTCTTTGCCGCGTAAGTGGTGCTGAATCGCCGTGGCGCAGCGGTGCCCGCTGGCAACCGCCTCGATGACGAAGGCGGTACCGCTGATGCTATCGCCCGCGGCGAACACGCCAGGCCGACCGGTGGCACAGGTCTCGGGGTCGACGGCGATGGTCCAGCCCTTGGTAACGTTGACGCCGGCATCATCGGGGATAAAGCCGAGGCCGACGCGTTGGCCAACCGAGAAGATGATCACGTCAGCGACCAGAAGATGCTCGGAGCCGCGCTCGATTTGTGCCACCGGGCGGCCGTCCTCACCTGGCACGAAGGCTTCCACGCGCTGGCATTCGAGGCCAGCGACGCAGCCCGTCCCATCGTCGGTCACACGCAGGAAGTTGAGCCCGATGTGCATGGCGATACCTTCCGAGCGCGCCCAGGCAATCTGCTCATCGTCAGCCGGCATGCGGCCCGAGCTGCCGCGGACGGCCATTTGCACGTCACTGGCGCCAAGGCGCACCGCGGTGCGCGCCACATCGATGGCGACGTCGCCGCCGCCGACCACCAGTACGCGCTTGCCCGCAATATCGACGCGCGGATCGGGAGCATCAGGGTCGCCGCACTCGGCCAGGCGAGCGTCGCGCAGAAAGCGCGTATTGACCAGCACGCCGTTTAGGTCGTTGCCGGGGATCGGCAGGCGGATGCCTTCATGGGCACCGACGGCGATCAGCACCGCATCAAAGCCCTGCTCAAACAGATCATCGAGCTGCTCTACCCGTGTTCCCAGCCTAAGCTCGACACCGAGGTCGAGAATGTCCTGTACCTCGCGGTCGACGGCCGCACCCGGTAGGCGGAATTCTGGCACGCCAACACGCAGCATGCCACCGGCGACGGGAAGGGCTTCGAAGACAGTGACACCATAGCCAGCGCGGCAAAGATCCTGGGCGGCGGTCATACCGCATGGCCCGGCGCCGATGATGGCGATGCGCTCGTCGAAGCAGCGCGGGATGGGCTCTGGCGCAACCCGCGGCTTGGCGTTAACGCTGTCGGTGACGAAGCGCTTGAGACCGCGGATGTTGATCGCCTCGTCAACCTTGGTGCGGCTGCATGCTGTCTCGCAGCGGTGGTCGCAGATGCGCCCGCAGACCGCGGCAAAGGGATTGTCCTCGACGATGGTGCGATAGGCGTCGTCGATGCGGCCCTCGCGGATCAGCGAGATGTAACCTTGAGCGCGCTGGCCTGCGGGGCAGGCCTCGCGACAAGGGGCGATACCGCGCTTCTCGATGGCATATGTGTCGGGCGTCGCCTGGGGATACAAGCGGTGCGCCGCCGTGCGCTGGCTGAGGCCTTCGTCAAAACCATTGGAGACGCGCTCGGGACAGACCTCGGCGCATTCGCCGCAGCCATTACAGGTGGCAAGATCGACATAGCGCGGCTCGGTACGCAGCGTGGCACTGAAGTTGCCGGGCTCGCCGGCAAGTGCGGTGACCTGGCTGCCGGTGAGAATCTCGACATTGAGATGGCGGCCGACCTCGACCAGGCGCGGTGAGATGGTGCACATGGCACAGTCGTTGGTCGGGAAAGTCTTGTCGAGTTGTGCCATATGGCCGCCGATCGCGGACTTTTCCTCGACCAGATAGACCTTGTAGCCGGCATCGGCGAGGTCGAGCGAGGCCTGCATGCCGGCAATCCCACCGCCAACCACCATGACAGCGCCGATTACCTCACGCTCAGCGGAAGGACCGCCTACCGTCATTTACCGATCCTCCACGACACCGTGTTCCGACAGCAGTAGGTAATCCTACATCGGGGGGGTCGCTTACTTAGATGATGTCGCTTACTTAGATCAAGGGGTCGGCAGCTGCCGCCAAGCAATCGATCAAGATGAGGATCCCCGGTGTCAGCAGCCTTGCCGGCAACATCAATGCTCGGATCCAGGCCAATTCCGAGCTCGAAGGTGTCAAGCAAGAGTGAGGGGCATCGTCTCGGCGGGGCGTACCGGCGTATGCAAAGACCGTGCTCAGGGATTGAGGCAGGTCAAGGTCCGCCCGGCAGTTTTCGCGCAAGATTTGTCTCTCCGGCGTGGTGGGGCCGCGCCGTCATGGCAATGAGCAACCGCTGGAGATGATGTTTCGGGTCCGAATACACGGTCGGGGAGGCCAAGGCGTGGTGACTGCGGCTGAGCTGCTTTCGATGGCGGCCTTCTTCGAGGACAAGCATGCCCAAGCCTTTCCTAGCTTCGGCTCGGAGCGCATGGGTGCGCCGGTCGTCTCCTACTGCCGTATTGACGACAGCGAAATCCGCTTGCGCGAGCCCATCAACAGCCCCGACGCACTCATCATCCAGGATCCGACGCTGCTGCTTTCCGTCGACGTATTTCATGGCCTCGAGCGGGATGGCTTCATCCTGATCAATTCGCAGCGCTCGTTCGAGGAGTTGGGTATCGCTGAGTTCGTCGCAAAATTTCCGTTCGGCCACGTCTGCAATGTGGGCGCCACGGATCTCGCCTTAAAGCATGTCGGACGACCGCTGCCGAATGCTGCCTTGTTGGGGGGCTTTGCCGCCATCTCGGACGAGATCCGCCTGGCTTCGGTCGAAAAGGCGATCCACCAAAAGTTTTCCGGCGAGATCGGCCAGGCCAACGTCGCCGCCGCGCGCGAAGCCTTCGAAAGCCTCAAGGCAGCCTAGGGCATGTCCGGATTGCAGCAGATCGAAGGCTCGCTCGCTGTCGCCCAGGCCATCGCGCTGTGCCGACCCGAAGTAGTCTGCGCCTATCCCATTACGCCACAGACCCATATCGTCGAAGGCGTCTGCGCGCTGGTGAGAACCGGCAAGCTGAAGAACTGCGAGTTCATCAACGTCGAATCCGAGTTCGCCGCGCTATCCGTCGCCATCGGCGCCTCCGCCGCCGGCGCCCGTGCCTATACCGCAACAGCCAGCCAGGGCATCCTGCATATGGCGGAGGCGATCTACAATGCTGGGGGACTTGGCCTGCCCATCGTCATGACGGTCGGTAACCGCGCCATCGGCGCGCCGATCAATATATGGAACGACCACATGGATTCCATGGCGGTCAAGGATGCCGGCTGGATCCAGCTTTTCGCGGAAACCAACCAGGAAGCGGTCGACCTGCATATTCAGGCCTTCCGCCTGGCCGAGGAGTTGAGCTGTCCGGTCATGGTTTGCATGGACGGCTTCATCCTCACCCACGCCTATGAGCGCGTCGACATCCCGACGCAAGCGCAGGTCGATGCCTTCCTGCCGCCCTATGAGCCGGTGCAGGTGTTGGACCCGGCCGAGCCGTACTCGATCGGTGCCATGGTGGGGCCCGACGCCTATACCGAAGTGCGCTATCTCGCGCACGAGAAACAATTGCAGGCGCTGCGTCTGATTCCCGAGATCGGGCGCGTCTTTGAGGGCGTATTCGGCCGCACATCCTGTGGCCTTGTCTATTCCTATCGCACCGAAGGCGCCGATGTGGTTGCGGTGGCGCTCGGCTCTGTCAACGGCACCATCAAGGAAGTTGTCGACGCCATGCGCGCCGACGGCGCCGCGGTCGGCTCGGTCAGTGTCACCTCTTTCCGACCGTTTCCCCTCGAAGAATTGCGAGTCGCGCTCGGTGACGCGAAACATGTGGTGGTGATCGAGAAGAACCTGGCGCCGGGACTGGGCGGCATGGTCGCCTCCGATATCCGCATGGCGCTCCGCGATACACCGATCCAGATCTATACGGTCATCGCCGGGCTTGGTGGTCGGCCCATCACCATGGCAGCACTGCAGGAAGTGCTGGCGGGCGCCGGCGACGGCAAGCTCCCGGACATGCAGTTTCTCGACCTCGATCACGGAATCGTCGAGCACGAGATCATCCGTTCGCATCGGGTTAGGCGCTCCGGTCCGACCGCCGAGAACATCCTACGAAACCCGGCCGCAACGATCGCACAGGCCGAGAATTAGAGGAGGCTGATCATGGCTCAGGACAGCGCTCTGCAACGCGTGAAGTTTTACCAGACTGGCACCCATACGGTGGGCAACCGGCTGATGGACGAAGAGGCCCGCAGCGTCCAAGCCTCTATGGAGCGCTCTAACGCCATCACCTCCGGTCATCGTGCCTGCCAGGGCTGTGGCGAAGCGCTCGGCGCTCGCTATGCCCTGGATGTCGCAATGCGGGCGACCGGGGGACAGCTTGTCGCCGTCAATGCCACAGGCTGCCTCGAAGTGTTCACCACGCCGTATCCGGAAACCTCGTGGCAGATCCCCTGGCTACACTCCCTGTTCGGCAACGCGCCGGCGGTTGCCACGGGTGTCGCCGCAGCCATGCGGCGCAAGGGACGGAACATAAAAGTGGTGGCGCAAGGCGGCGACGGTGGCACCACCGATATCGGTTTCGGTTGCCTATCGGGCATGTTCGAGCGCAACGACGACGTGCTCTATATTTGCTATGACAACGAAGCCTACATGAATACCGGTGTGCAGCGCTCTTCCGCAACACCGGCCACGGCGCGCACCGCGACCACACCGACGGTGGGTGGCGCGCCGGGAAATGTCTTCGGCACCGGCAAGAACCTGCCGCTGATTGCGATGGCACACAACATCCCTTACGTGGCGACGGCCACGGTTGCCGGCCTACACGATCTAGAAGCCAAGGTGAACAAGGCTATCGATATGGCCGGTGCCCGCTATCTTCATATCCTCGTACCTTGCCCGCTAGGCTGGGGCTCGGCACCGTGCGATACGATCCACATCGCGCGGCTCGCCGTCGAGAGCGGATTTTTCCCGGTATTCGAGGCGGAGCACGGCCGCGTCACCGCCGCACATAAGATCCGCCGCCAGTTGCCGGTGTCGGACTATCTCAGGCCGCAGCGACGCTTCGCACACTTGTTCCGCAAGGGCACCGAGGATAGCGAAGGCGTGGCAACGCTGCAGCGCATGGCCGATGCCAATATCGAGCGCTTCAATCTGCTCGGTGAGAGGAAAAGCCCATGAGCAAAAGGCTGCCTTTCGCCATTACTCTCGATCCCGGCACCAGCCTCGCCAACGTGACCGGAACCTGGCGGACGGAAAGGCCTATCTACGTCGACCGCATGCCGCCCTGCAATGACGCCTGCCCGGCGGGCGAAAACATCCAAAAGTGGCTGTTTTATGCCGAAGAGGGCGCCTATGAGCAGGCCTGGCAGGTGCTAATGACGGACAATCCGCTGCCCGGCGTCATGGGCCGCGTCTGCTACCACCCTTGCGAGACGGCGTGCAATCGCGGACAGCTGGACGAGCCCATCGGCATCCACGCCATCGAGCGCTTTCTGGGACGCACGGCCTGGGAGCATGGCTGGAAGGCGAAGTTCGATGCCGAGCGCTCGGGCAAGCGCGTGCTCGTGGTCGGCGCCGGGCCGAGCGGTCTTGCCGCTGCCTATCACCTCACCCGGCTCGGCCATGCCGTCACAATCCGCGAAGCCGGCCCCATGGCCGGCGGCATGATGCGCTTCGGCATCCCAAAATATCGCTTGCCACGCGATGTCCTGGACTACGAGATCCAGCGCATCGTCGACATGGGGGTCGAGTTGCAGCTCAACCGCAAGGTCGAGGATATCGAGGCCGCTTTCCGGGACGAGGGCTTCGACGCCGTATTTGCCGCCGTCGGCGCGCATTTAGCCAAGCGCATCGAGATCCCGGCCTATGCCGCAGGCAGAATCCTCGACGCGGTCAACCTGTTGCGCAACATGGAGACGGGCGCCGAGCCACCACAGCTCGGCCGCCGCGTCATCGTCTATGGCGGCGGCAACACGGCTATGGATGTAGCGCGAACCGCCAAGCGGCTCGGCGTCGAAGACACGATGATCGTCTACCGGCGCACGCGAGAGCAGATGCCCGCCCACGACTTCGAGGCCGCCGGGGCCGAGGAGGAAGGGGTCATGATCCATTGGCTGCGCACCATCAAGCAGATTGACGAGACCCGGTTCACCGTCGAAAAGATGGAGATTGATGAACAAGGTCGCCCACAGCCAACTGGCGAATTCGAGACGCTCGAGGCCGATACGCTGATCCTGGCGCTAGGCCAGGACGTCGAGACCGCGTTCCTGGATAACGTGCCGGGGGTCAATGTCGGTGAAGGCGGCATGGTGATGGTCGACGAGCAGATGATGACCGGTCGCGAAGGCCTATTCGCGGGTGGCGACATGGTGCCGGCCGAGCGCACGGTGACCGTGGCCATCGGTCATGGCAGGAAGGCGGCCAATCACATCGACGCCTGGCTCAGGGGTAAGCGCCACAAGCGTCCGTCAAGGCCCGAGCTTGCCGGGTTTGGCGTGCTCAACACCTGGTATTACGACGATGCCCCGAAGACGGTGCAGCCGCAGCTCGATCTTGTGCGCCGCCAATCCGACTTCGCAGAGGTGCTGCAGGGGCTAACCGAGGATAACGCGCTATACGAGGCTCGGCGCTGCCTATCCTGCGGCAATTGCTTCGAGTGCGACAACTGCTATGGCGTGTGTCCGGACAACGCGGTCAACAAGCTCGGCGCCGGCAAGCGCTTCGACTTCAACTACGACTATTGCAAAGGCTGCGGCATGTGCGCCGCCGAGTGCCCCTGTGCCGCCATCATTATGGTTCCGGAGACCGTTTGAAGCAGCCAGCCCGAGGCGGCCCAACCAAGGGTTTTTAGGGCGAGATCAACACAAGATCGGCCCTCCCCCACGCCCGGCTAAGTGCGGCCGCAAGCCGAAGGGCGCCAGCACAGGCGGGAAGACGTAGCTTTTAACGAATTCCGTCGACACAGGGGCGTTGGCGAGCGGCGTCGGATCCTGATAAAAAGGCCATCTCATGTTCAGCGGTCTGCCCAACATTCTGACCCTGTCGCGGATCCTGGTGATCCCGATATTCCTGGCCGCCTTCGCCGTACCAGCGCCGGCTGCCAACTGGGTCGCCTTCGGGCTGTTCGTGGCCGCTTCTCTGACCGACTGGCTGGACGGCTTTTTGGCGCGAAAGCTGGCCCAAACAAGCGAGTTCGGCCGTTTTCTTGATCCCGTGGCGGACAAGCTGCTGGTGGCGGCGGCGCTGATCATGCTGGTGGCGGACGGCCGCGCCCCGGCAATCGCCGCGCTGATCATCCTCTGCCGCGAGATCCTTATCTCGTCCTTGCGCGAGTTCCTAGCTCGCGAGGCGCTGAAGCTGCCGGTAACTATGCTGGCCAAGATTAAGACGGCGACCCAGATGCTGGCGCTCAGCGTCCTGCTGGTGGGCGATGCGGCGACGGGCATCGGGCTTTCTGCCAAGCTGATGCTTGACGGTGGTGCCTGGTTACTGTGGCTTGCGGCAGTGCTATCCGTGGCCAGCGGCTGGGGCTATGCGCGGCACGGCATCTCAATGATGCTGGCTACCGACAAAGACAAGGATTCGAAAGGAGTGGCAGACAAGTGAAAGTAATGGGAATCAGCGGCTGGAGCGGCAGTGGGAAGACAACCTTGGTGACGCGCCTGTTGCCGGTGCTGGTGGCGCGCGGCTTGCGCGTCTCGACGGTCAAGAACGCCCATCATGAGTTCGACGTGGATACGCCGGGTAAGGATTCCTATGAGCATCGCGCCGCCGGCGCCTCCGAGGTGTTGGTTGCCTCGGCGCGGCGCTGGGCGCTGATGCACGAGCACCGCGAGGCAGCGGAGCCAGAACCATACCTCGATGCCTTGCTGGCGCGCCTCGGTGAGGCCGATCTGGTGCTGGTCGAAGGCTTCAAGCATGAGGACCACGACAAGATAGAGGTCTGCCGCGAGGGTTCGCGCCGCGAACCACTCTATCCCGGCGATCGCTCGGTGGTGGCAGTAGCCAGCGATCGCCCGTTACCCGATGCCAATCGCCCGGTATTCAATCTCGACGACACGCAAGCCATCGCCGACTTCATCTGCCGGCATTGCACCCTAGCGGAGCGGGCGGCATGAGCCAGCTCTGCAACGATTGCTTCGATATTGATCAACCGATGTTGCGTCTAGACGAGGCGCTGGCCCTGATCGAGGCGCGCATGACGCCGCTGACCGCCACTGAGACGGTGCCGCTCGATGCCGCTACCGGGCGCATTCTAGCAGAGGACGTGAGCGCCGCGACTGACGTCCCGGCGCACCACAATTCCGCCGTTGACGGCTTTGCGGTCTATCATGCCGATCTCGATGCCGACAGCCCGACGCCCCTGCCGGTGACGGGTCGCATCGCCGCCGGCCATCCCCTCGACCGGGCGGCGCGGCGCGGCGAGGCGCTGCGCATCTTCACCGGCGCGGTGATACCGCCTGGCCCCGATACAGTGGTCATGCAGGAGAATTGCGGACTTGCCGGCGAGACGGTAACCATCCCGCCCGGCATCGCACTTGGCGACAATTGCAGATTGGCCGGCGAGGACGTGCGCCACGGTACCACGGTGCTACGCGCTGGCCGCCGCCTACGGCCCGAGGACCTGGGTCTCGCGGCGGCGGCAGGTAGCGCCACGCTCGCCGTGCAGACGCTGCTCCGCGTCGCCTTGTTTTCCACTGGTGACGAGCTGTGTGAGCCCGGCGCGGCACTGGTGCCCGGTGCCATCTACGACAGCAACCGGCACATGCTGCGAGGTCTGCTGGCCGGCCTCGGCTGCACCGTCAACGATCTCGGTATTCTCGCGGATCGGGCTGACAGCGTGCGCCGGGCGCTCGCCGGTGCGGCACCCGACCACGATATGCTAATCACCTCGGGCGGCGTCTCGGTCGGCGAAGAGGATCACGTCAAGGCGGTGGTTGAGCAACTTGGCGGGCTCTCTTTCTGGCGCCTCGCCATTAAACCCGGGCGGCCGCTGGCGCTCGGTCATATCGACGATGCCGGGCGCACCGTACCTTTCGTCGGCCTGCCGGGAAATCCCGTAGCGGCGGCCGTAACCTTCCTGCGCCTGGCGCGGCCGCTGATTCTGCGTTTGTCGGGAGCGACGCATACGGTGCCGCGGCTGTGGCGCGTTGCCGCCGGCTTCGAGTTGACGAAGAAAGCCGGGCGGCGCGAGTTCTTGCGCTGCCGCCTGGAGGATGGCGATGCCGGCGTCCCCGTCGCCAAGCTTGCCGGCGCCCAGGGCTCGGGCGTGCTTTCCAGTCTCACGGCCGCTGACGGGCTGGTCGAACTTGGTGAAGAAATGACCTATGTTGCGCCGGGCGACGGGATAGACTTCCTGCCCTTCGCGGAGGTGAGCTGATGCAAGTACTCTATTTCGCCTGGTTGCGCGAGAAGGTGGGCGTCGCCGAGGAGGCGATCGAGCCACCGGCCGAAGTTGCTACCGTGGCCGAGCTGATCGAATGGCTGAAGGCGCGCTCACCGGGCCATACCACGGCCCTGGCGGACACCTCGGCCGTGCGTGTGGCGCTCGACCAGGAATATGTCCAACTCGACGCCGCCATTGCCGGGGCGCGCGAAGTCGCCCTGTTTCCTCCGGTGACCGGAGGCTGAGGCCGTGATCCGCGTGCAGAGCGAGGCTTTCGATGTCGGCGCCGAACTGGTGGCGCTGAGCGCCGGGCGCACAGATATTGGCGGCGTCGCGAGCTTCATCGGCCTGGTCCGTGACATGCACGGCGATAGCGCCGTTGGCGCCATGACGCTCGAGCATTATCCGGGCATGACAGAGCGCAAACTGGCCGAGATCGAGGCAGAAGCGCAATCGCGCTGGCCCTTGCAGACAAGCCTGATCATCCATCGCTACGGCCGCTTGGCACCAGGTGATCCCATCGTGCTAGTGGCCACGGCCTCGGCCCACCGTGTCGCCGCACTGGAGAGCTGCCAGTTCCTCATCGACTGGCTCAAAACCCAGGCACCGTTCTGGAAGTGCGAGGAGGCGTCCGACGGCAAGGCCACCTGGGTCGAAGCGCGTAGTAGCGACGACGCCGCAGCAGCGCGTTGGCGTGAGGGGAAGCCTGAGGCGGCCGAATAGGACCAGTTCCATCAATTCTATGATGCGTCTACTCGCGGCCCTCGGCTGCCCGATCCTTTGTGCCGCGCCCCAGGCCAGCGCCAGCGAGCCCAATCTCGATGTCCGCTACCGTCTGGAGGTGGTCGATCAGGCGTCGAAGCCGCGACGAGCGCAAGCGCACACCATCCGCGCCAAGCTAGGCTACGAGGTTGGGCCCCGGCACGGCTTTAGCGCGCGTCTCGAAGGCGAGGCGATTCTAGCCCCGGGCAGCGAGCGCTACGACACCGCCATCAAGCGCCGCAGCGACCTGCCGCGCATCAACGACGCCGAGACGCACGAGGTCAACCAGGCTTGGGTCGCCTATACGCCGCGGTCCGAGACGGTGATCAAGGTCAGCCGCCAGACCCTCTTCCTCGGCGCTGAAACCTTCGTCGCCAGCGCCCGATTCCGTCAGAACCAGCGAACCTTTGACGCTGTCACGTTGAGCGATCACGCGCTACTACCCGACACGCACCTGCAATACGGCTACATGTGGCTGGTCGACGACACCTCTGGCGAGGACGCAACCCACGGCGACTGGAATACGAACACCCATTTCGTGCAGATCGACTATGGCGGCTTCGCGCCGGTCAAACTCGGGGCCTATGCCTTACTGCTCGACATTGACCACCTGCCGGCAGAGTCATCTAAGACACTTGGGGCGCTGGCCGACAGCAGATGGGATATGGGCGGCAGTACCCTGCTAGCGCGCGGCGAGTTCGCCTGGCAGGGCGACTGGGGCGATAATCCCAGCAATCTCAGCGAGCATCTGCTGATTACCGAGGCGGGTGTCGGTCATGGCGGCCTTTGGCCCCTACTCGGCCTGCGCCAGCAGACCGGCAACGGCCGCGTTGCCCTGCAGATCCCTATCGGCAAGAAGCACGGCAATCGCGGCTGGGCGGATGTCTTCAGCATCACCCCCGCGGCAGGCTTGCTGGATGTCTACGGCGAGGCCAAATTTAAGCTTAAGCAAGCCGACTGGCTCGGCCTCGATCTCGCCGGCACACCGCTCGAGAGCCTGGAGCTTGTCGCCGCTCACCACCGCTTCTTCGATGACCGCGGCAGTATCAACTATGGGCACGAGACCGACTTACGCCTGCGCCTCAAGCCGCTAGACGGCGTCACCGTGACACTCGATTACGCCGACTACCGCGCCTCACAGTTCAGCGTCGACACGCGCAAGTTCTGGTTCTCGGTAACGCTGACGCGCTAGTCGCTGCCGATGTGGGCCGGGTCCGGCTCGAGGCCGTTGGTTAGCGCCGTGAAGTCGTCGATGAGGATGCGGCAGACCTCGCCCGGGGTGAAGCTGAGGTCGCCGATCTGGCCGACCGGCGTGACTTCTGCCGCCGTGCCAGTGAGGAACACCTCGTCCGCCTTCTCCAGCTCTTCCGGCATGATGATGCGCTCGATTACCGGGATCTGCTGCGCTTCCGCCAACCCGATCACTGTGCGTCGGGTGATGCCGTCGAGGAAGCAGTCGGGCGTCGGCGTGTGCAGTTCACCATTGATGACGAGGAAGATATTGGCGCCTGTCGATTCCGCAAGTCGCCCGCGCCAGTCGAGCATCAGCGCATCGTCGAAGCCCTCGGCCTCGGCCTTGTGTTTGGACAGCGTGCAAATCATGTATAACCCCGCCGCCTTGGCCTTGGCAGGGATCGTCGCCGGGTCGGGGCGGCGCCAGTCGGACCATTGCAACTTGATGCCCTTGAGCCGCGCCTCGGGCGAGAAGTATGACGGCCACTCCCAGGCCGCGATGGCGACATGGATAGCGTTTTGCTGAGCTGAGACGCCCATCATCTCGCTGCCGCGCCAGGCCACTGGGCGTACATAGCCGTCGTCGATATTGTTAGCTTTACAAACATCATAATTAGCGCGGTTTATGTGGCCCTGGCTAAAGGGAATCTCAAAGCCGAGTTGGCTCGCCGACTCAAACAGGCGCTCGGTATGTTCCGCCAGCTTGAATATAGTGCCGGCATAGACGCGCTGACCCTCGAAGACGGAGCTGGCATAGTGCAGACCGTGCGACAGGACGTGCAGGTTGGCCTCTCGCCAAGGCACCATCTTGCCATCGTACCAAATGAACCCATCGTGATCGTCAAAGCTCAACATGTCAGACCGTCCCGTCGCCCAGAGGCTCGATAAAGTGGCATCCTATAAGAAGGGACTTGCGTCAGGAAGCACTAGCAAACATATACGTCAATATGACTGACAAAAAACTAACGCGTGACCCGGGTGACTTGCATGAAATAGCCCTCAACCGGGGCATCGAGATGCTCTATTTCGGCTATCGCAACTTCGTTGCCAAGGCCAATGCCCTGCTCTCGCCTCTTGATTTCGGGCGCGCTCACCACCGCGTTATCTATTCCGTCGGCCGCAGTCCGGGTCTCACCGTGGGCGAGCTTCTGGCCACGCTACGCATCACCAAACAAAGCCTGTCGCGCGTGCTCGGCCAACTCGTGCGCACCGGATACGTGGCGCAGTTGACGGGCACGCGCGACCGCCGCCAGCGCCTCTTGAGCCTGACCGACAAGGGTCGGAAACTTGAGCACCGCTTGTCCGGCCTGCAGCGCACGCTCGTCGCCGAGGCCTATCGGGAAGCGGGGTCGGAGGCAGTGGGCGGCTTCGAGAAGATCATGCTCGGCCTCATGTGCGACGATGACCGCCCACGCTTCAGTGGCGAGCCCGGCTGATCGTTTCTTTTTACCAGGGGGACATCGTACTTATTCCCCTCTGGAGTCGATGGCGGCGCGCCTGCCAGAATTAGGTATGATATCCCCTTAATAGCCGGGCTGGGTCCCAGCAATGGCGGTTCTCGCCACCACCCGGTCAGCGTAGACTTGTGGCAACGTTGCACTGGTCCGAAAACGGGAGCGATCATGACCCATCGGGAAAATCTCCTGGCCGTCATTCGCGGTGAAATGGTCGAGCAGATCCCCTGGGTGCCGCGCATCGACCTTTGGCACAACGCGCAAGTGATGCGAGGTACGCTGCCAAAGAAGTTCACAGGCATGAGCGTCGAAGACATCCATCACGCCATGGGCTGGCCACTGCACAAATTTGTGCCGGAATACAGCCGGCCCGAAAACCCTGCGGATTTGCTTCACCGCGGCATCGGGCTGTTCGATCTCAAGGAGTTTCCCTACAGCTTCACCTTTTCCAACGACGTCGACATCCGTGTTGAGGTCGAGGCCGACGAGCGCCAGGAGATGACCCACGTCGAGTACCACACGCCGGTCGGCATGGTCAGCGTGCGTCACGGCCAGACGGCTGAGATGCGCCGCGCCGGCGCCTCCATCTCCTGGGTTAAGGAACACGCCATCAAGGGACCCGAGGACTACAGGGTGCTGGCCCATATCTTCGGCAATCTCGAGATTACTCCGTCCTACGAGCGCTACACCACCTGGCGCGAAGGCATCGGCGAGGACGGCATCGCAGTGGCTCACGGCTTCGGGCTGTCCTGCACCTCGCCGATGCATTTTGTACAGAAGACCCTCCTCGATGCGACGGACTTCTACCTCCACCACCACGACTATCCGCGTCAGATGGCGGAGTTACTAGAGGCCCTGACCGGCGCCTACGACACGCTTCTCGAAATCCTTGCCGGCGGCGAGCTGGAGGCCGTGATGTGGTCGTCGAATATCGACGACATGATCACTTACCCAGCGTTGTACGAGGAATATTTCCAACCCTGGTGCCACAAGGCGGCCGACATACTCAAACCCCAGGGAACCTTACTGATTATGCATCCCGATGGCGAGAACCAGGGCCTGATGGATCTTATCGCCGAGAGCCGCATGGACGTGGCCGACGCGGTAACACCGTACCCGATGACCAAGGTCCGCATCGAGGAGTACTACGACCGCTGGTGCCGGCCCGGACACCTGACCATTCACGGCGGTATCCCCGAGATGCTGCTGCTTGAGGAATCCTCGACCCGCGAAGACCTCTCGATGTACCTCGACAACTTGTTCCGCAGCATCGCCCCCGGCACGCGCTTCATCGGCTCGATCGGCGACACGACGCCGCCTGATGCCGATTTCGACCGCCTGCTCTACATCGGCGAACGCTTCGAGAAGGAGGGGCGGCTGCCGTTCGCTGCGGGCACGTATTCGCCGCTCAACCGGGACAGCGTCGCCACTGCACCACGGGTTGTCACGCCGGCGAGCACCAGCGAGACCGTCGCCGCAATGGATGTGGAGCAGGCCTTCGAGCAGATCACCATCGACGTGCTCGACGGCGACGAGCAAGAAGTAGTGGTGCACGCGCGCGAGCTCCTCGACCAGGGCGTTCCCGCCGGCAACATCCTCAACAAAGGCATGCTACCGGCCATGGAGGTAATCGGTGGGCGCTTCGCCGACGGCAGCGTCTTCGTGCCCGAGGTGCTGTTGTCGGCCCGCGCCATGAAGAACGGGCTCGGTGTCATCGAGCCCCACCTGGTGACCAGCAATGAGCGCCGCAGCGGCCGTGTCCTAATCGGTACAGTGCTGGGTGACCTGCACGATATCGGCAAGAACATGGTCGCCAGCATGCTGACCGGCACCGGCTACGAGGTCATCGACATGGGGGTCAACGTGAGCACCGAGGAGATCGTGCGCCAGGTGCTCGAGCGCCGGCCCGACATCATTGCCCTTTCGGCCCTGCTAACAACGACCATGCCGCAGATCAAGGAGGTCATCACAGCGCTTGTCGAGGCCGGCCTGCGCGACGACTTTAAGGTCATCGTCGGCGGCGCCCCGGTGAACCAGAAATTTGCTGAGGACGCTGGCGCCGACGGCTACGCCCAGGATGCCGGCGCGGCGGTAGCCCTAGCGAAGCAGTTGATGCCCGCCGTCTGAGCCGAAAAACGGTGACAGTTGATCAACCTGCGTAATTTCGGCAAGTGACAACGCCACGGCGGTATTACCGACGCCTGCCACTTCAAAGGCCGCATCGACGCGTAGAAGAAGGTGAGCAGCGAGACTGAGGCTATGGCGCGCTAGGCCCATGCCCGGTGCCGGGCACCTCGCTCGGGCGTGTCACGATGTAACAGGCGACCGGTACGATGACGGCGGCGGCAAGCAGCGTTGTCAGCGGCGTTTGGCTGACCAGCGAGAGCAGGATCAGGCTGACGCCCATCACAGCCACCGCCAGCACCTTGGCGCGCAATGGGATGACGCGATGGGTATGCCAGACCTGCAAGGGTGGCCCCAGCCTCGGATGCTGGTAAAGCCAGCGGTGGAGGCGCTCGGAGGAGCGCGAGAAGGCCCACAACGCGACGATCAGAAAGATCGTAGTCGGCAGGCCCGGTATGATGATGCCGATCAGCCCTAGTCCAACGCAGAGCCAGCCCAGCACAAACAAGGCATGGCGCACCCCGGCCCGCCGGCTCCAACCACCTTGTGTCGAAAATTCGTCTGCTTGCTCGCCCTCACGGATCATGGCCGACCGCCTGTCAGGGACCTCAGAACGCCCATGTTAGAGCCCTTTGCCTGCCGACGGAACCGATTTACCCGCTCGGTATCCTCCATCACCTTGAGCGTCTCACTAGCGGCTTCCGCACGGTGGTGCTCTCGACGAGGTCGCCGAGTTGTGAGTCGTACCGTTCGAGCGGACAGTTGGCGTCGCGACGATGCGCCCTGAGATGGCGGCCGTAGGATTACCGTGAGCGGGGTGCCGGCGGGCTCGATGGTAGTGCTTGCACCCCCGAAGACCTGACACGCTTTGCCGCGAACTGAGGGGCGCGCCGTCACGCGTATAACATGAAGAACGAAAAAGCCACGGCCGGTGCGTCCGGTCCCCTTTATAGCTGTGCGCCGCTTTTAGTTGTTGTCCGTGCTGTCTTCGGTACCGCCAATACCTAAGGTGTTGCTCAACTCGGTACCGACCGTCGTCACGGCGGCGACAATTACAACCGCGATCAGCGCGGCAATGAGGCCATACTCGATAGCGGTGGCACCACCTTCATCCTTGCCAAAACGACGCAGGCCGAACTTGGTAAGCATCTTCATCACGGTTTTCTCCGATACAAGCGATCAACGAGCCTGCCGCAGTCTACCAGGAATTAACATTTCGCACAGCGCCAACAAAGGTTAGAATTTGCAATCGATGCCACTACGTTATGGAGATAGCAGCATTGACTGAGTACGCAGTATGACAATCTCACGCAGACAGTTTGTTGGCGGCGCTGCAGGCGTCGCGGCCGCGTTGGAATTACCAAGCGTCTTAGCGGCTCAAGGGCAGGGACTCAAAGTAGCAGGCATCCTAGACGGCTCGGGTGGGCTCGACATCTACGGCCGGCCCATGATCGACTGCATGCGCCTCGCCGTCGAGGAGACCAACGCTGCTGGCGGCCTGCTGGATGAGCCTGTGGAGCTGCTGCTGTTCGACACTCAGTCGAACCTCCAGCTCTATACCCAGTTTGCCACCGAGGCAGCGACGCGCCACCAGGTCGCCAGTGTCCACGGCGGCATCACCAGCGCCTCACGAGAAGCAATTCGCCCGCTACTCGGGCGTTACCGCACACTCTACTTCTACAACACACAGTACGAGGGTGGCGCCTGCGACCGCAACATCTTCTGCACGGGCAGTACGCCAGCCCAGACCGTGGCCAAGCTGGTGCCGCACATCATGGAGCGCTGGGGCAAGCGAATCTACAGCCTAGCAGCGGATTACAATTACGGCCAGACCACTGCGCGCTGGGTGCGCAAGTTCGCGCAAGAGTCCGGTGGCGATGCCATCGCCACCGACTTCTTCCCGCTGGACGTGACCGATTTCGGTCCCACCATCCGCAAGATTCAGGCGGCCAAGCCCGATATCGTTGTCTCGGTGCTGGTCGGCGGCGCCCACATGTCGTTTTATCGACAATGGGCGGCGGCCGGCATGAAGGGCGAGATTCCGCTCGCCTCGACCACCTTCGGCGTCGGCAATGAGCACCGCGTACTGTCGGAGAAGGAGAGCGACGGCATCATCGCGTGCTATGGCTATTTCGAGGAGCTCAACACGCCCGCCAACCGCGACTTCCTGGGTCGCCTGCGGGCACGCTACGGCGACCAGACGCCGGCCGTCAACGAGCTCGCCATGCGCTCCTATGACGCCTTCTTGCTGTGGGCGGAAGCAGTGCGCCGGGCGGGCACGGCCGATCGCATGGCAGTGATAGAGGTGCTGGAATCGAACATCAGCATGACCGGCCCTAGCGGTACTGTGACCATCGATGCGCCAACCCATCATACCATTCAGGACGTCTATCTAGGCGAGGTCTCGGGCGGCGCCTTCAAGGTGCTCGAGACCTATCGAGAGCAGCCACCAGCGGATACCGCTGCGGTCTGCGACCTGGTCGCCAATCCCGCCGACACCACGATGTACGACATCAACGTCGACCTGTAATCCATGGATCTGACCGCCGCGGTCTTCCTACAGGCGGCGAGCGCCGTCGCAGCGCTGGTGCTAATGAGCGCCGGGCTGGCGCTAATCTTCGGCATGATGCGTGTCATCAACCTCGCCCATGGTGAGTTTCTCATGCTCGGCGGGTACGCCACCATCCTCGCCTACGGCCAGGGACTAAACCTGTGGCTCGCTGCGCTAGTGGTAGCGCCTCTGGTCGTCGGCGCCATCGGTTGCATCGTAGAGCGGCTGCTGATCCGCCATCTCTATGATCGCCGTACCGATACGCTGCTTGCCACCTGGGGCTTGAGCCTGTTCCTCATCGGCCTGGTTACGACACTGTTTGGCAACACCACACGCGGCGTTTCGGCACCGCTCGGCGCAATAGCCATCGGCAACTACAGCATGGCCGCCTACGAGCTAGCGCTGATCGGTTTCGCGGTGGCGGTCGTCGCTCTGCTCTATCTCGGCCTAGCGCGCACGCGCGCGGGCTTGGTGGCGCGCGCGACCATGCAGAACCCGGATATGGCTGAAGCCTTGGGCACGGACCGCAGCCGCGTCTACGCAGTGACCTTCACCGTCGGGGCCGCGCTCAGCGGTCTTGCCGGCGGGTTGCTAGCGCCGCTCTCTGGCGTGGTACCAACCATCGGTGCCGCCTATATGGCCAAGGCCTTCATCACGGTGATCGCCGGTGGCGCAGCGGCGGTTGGCGGCACCGTCGCCGCCTCGGGCCTGCTTGGCAGCATCAACAGCGCGGCGAGTTTCTTCGTCAATCCGGTGATCGGCGAAGTGGCACTACTACTGTCAGCGATCGTGCTATTGCGGCTCTTGCCGGAAGGAATTAGCGGGCATTTCTTCCGCACCGGTGTCTGATGCGAGATTGGCTCGGGCATGGCATCGTGGTCGCCGTAGGCATCGCGCTGCTGGTGCTGCTGCCGGCCCAGGCGCAGCTATATACGATCATCAACGCCACTATCTGGACGGCAATGGCGACCCTTGCGCTCAGCCTCGGCCTGGTCTGGGGCTATGGTGGTATTCTCTGCCTCGGCCAAACCGCGTTTTTCGGTCTCGGCGGTTACGCCTATGCGGTAGCGGCTATCAATCTCGGTAACAGTACCTGGGCCGTGCCGCTGGCCATCGCCACGCCCGCTGTCTTCGCCGCAGCACTCGGCTATTTTCTCTTCTACGGCCGCCTCGGCGATGTTTATCTCGGGATCGTCACGCTCACCGTCTCACTAATTCTGTTCAAGCTTACTAACAGCACATCAGGGCCAGAATACACCATCGGTAGCGCCCGGCTCGGCGGCGCTAACGGGATGCCGAAGACGCCTTTTCTCAACGCCCCGTTTGATCCTGCGGTACTGCTGTCTCCGGATACTATCTTTCGCGTCGTCCTTGGCGCATTGCTGCTCTGCTATCTATTTTGTTTGTGGCTTCTACACTCACGGTTTGGCCACGTGACCCTAGCAATACGCGAGAACCAGCAACGCGTCGAACTGCTCGGCTATGACGCGCGTCGGCACAAGCTTCTGCTGTTCGTCATCGGTGGTGCCATCGCCGGGGTTGCAGGAATCGGCTTCGCCAACTCAGCCTTCATTAGTCCAGCGCTCTTCAGTTTGGCAACTACGGCGCAGGTCATCATCTGGGTCATCGTCGGCGGCCTCGGAACCCTGTTTGGTCCCATCCTCGGCGCCGTCGTCGTGCAGGCGTTGATGTCCTGGCTCGGCACTCTAGCGCAGGTGCACCCGGCATTGTCGCGGCTCGATCCGAACTTGGTCCTGGGGGCGGCACTGATCCTCTTCGTGCTACTGTTGCCACGCGGCCTCTGGCCCGCCGTGACGAGCCTGGCGGGACGTCTCAGACGGGGTCCAGGGCGATGAGCGGAGACGCAGTGCTCGTGGTCAAGGACTTGAGCAAACACTTTGGCGGCGTGGCGGCACTCGATGGCTTGGCCTTCACGCTTCGGGCCAACGAGCTGCGCTGCCTGATCGGCCCCAACGGCGCCGGTAAGAGCACGTTCTTCAAATGCCTGACCGGGCAGCTCACACCCGATGCCGGCAGTATCCGTTTCGCTGGTCGCGAGATCGCGGGCAGCGGCACGATCGCCATCGCCCGCGCCGGCGTCGGCCTGAAGATGCAGGTGCCGTCGGTGTTCGATGGACTGACTGTCCGCGACTCCCTTTGCGTGGCAGGGCAGCGCCGCCTGCGAGGCAGAGCGCTGGATGGCGCGATAGCAGAGGCTCTGGCACGCCTCGATATCGGCGATCTGGCACAGCGCCTAGTCGGCACGTTGGCCCACGGGCAGCGGCAACTCGTGGAATTGGCGATGGTGTTGATGCAAGAGCCGGCATTGGTGCTGCTCGACGAGCCCACCGCGGGAATGGACGAAACGGAAATCGAACGTGTCGCGGCGTTGCTGCACGAGCTGGCCCAAGCGCATGCCCTAGTCGTGGTCGAACACGATATGCGTTTTGTAGCCAATATCGCCGGAGTGGTCACTGTCATGCATCACGGCCGCCTGCTGGCCGAGGGCCCAGCCGATTCGGTTCTGGCCGACGCGCGGGTGCGCGACGCCTATCTGGGCAATAGCCATGCTGACGGTTGACGGTCTGGGCACGGCCTATGGCCGTATCCCCGTGCTACGCGGGGTCAACCTCGCTCTGGCACCCGGCGAGCACCTGGCGGTGGCCGGCGCGAAACGGTAAGACGACCCTGGTGAAGACGCTGATGGGCCTGCTACCGGCAAGCGCCGGGACGATCCTGTTCGACGGAGAGGACATCACGCGATGGCCCGCACAACGGCGCCGGCATCGCCTATGTGCCCCAAGGCCGCGACCTGTTCCCCGCCCTCAGCGTACGCGATAATCTGCGCATGGGTTGCCGCTCGGGAAGCGAGGGGGATGCGGCCATCGACCGGGTGATCGCGTTATTCCCCATGATCGGCGACTTGCTGGGTCGCGCCAGCGGCACGCTCAGCAGCGACGAGCAGCAGATCGTCGCGACTGCCCGCGCGATTTGCGCCACCCCGCGGCTGTTGTTACTCGACGAGCCGTCCGAGGGTGTACAGCCCTCGATGGTGGCAGAACCTAACATTCGCTGCCGAGGTAGCCGAAAGCGCGCTTGTCATGCACCGCGGCAGTATCAAACGCGCGCTCCCCTCGCGTGCCCTTGCCAAGCCCGGCATGTTGCGCGCGTTGCTCGGCGGCAAAGCCTGAGTGCCACACACCAGACTTTTCATAAGCGGATGGATGTAGTATGGTGTTAATCGTATAACCCCAAGATATTGGGGTTATCCACAAAAACTATCCACAGGCTGTGGATTAGGGTGTGTCTTCTCGGAGAAACAGGCCACCGAATAGATGCGCGCCGTAACCTAAAGCACCTGGGAAGAGGTGTGTCGACTAGCCGCGACATCCGCTTCCTCCCGGCGGATGCCGCGGCCTTTGTCCACACTTCGCAAAAGCTTGCACGCGATAGCTGTTTTGCAGCATGCAGCCTCTCGACGGTATCAAGGCTCTCGAATTTGGCGGCACCATCCTTGTGACGCTGCTCGCCCTGGTCTTGGCCGAGGCCGGTGCCGATAAGGTCAACGTTGAGCCCCGACTGCTTTAACATTAGGAAAATTTTAGGCATCATGGCTAATGGAGCGGTACATAGCGATAAAGGACAATCCTATGAAACTCGCCATTTCAGCCATTCTTGTGACCGTCATTCTAGCTGCGAGCTCGGCAACTGCCGATGCGAAGACGCCATCCGGGCCGCAGGCAGTGACGCCGACCATTAACCGGGTAGTAGCCGGTCAGGTCAGCGAACAAATTGCCGACGCGTTGGCTCAGGGGCAGGAAAACAGGCGCGGTGGGGCAGACCCGATATAGCGGACGATCTTAAGCGCGATTAACAGTCATTCTTATATAAACTGCGCCGACCTTGGTTCTGTGGGAGAATATCAGGTGCCGGGCGCCGCCCAGGTGCTCGCACCAAAGCCGCCGCTTTACTGTTATCGGTGTGTTACCAGACCCTGTGGTAATTCTGCAACAAAGAGTGCGATAAGCTCGCATAATCGGCCCTAAGACAGGGAAATCTTTGACGAATTTACACGCGTGCGGTAGCACCGATTTAAGAGGTAGTAGGCGCGCTTTGTATAGATGTTTGTGGCGGGTTACGTTGTGCGGAATTGCCCAGAAGCTCCCGCGATGCGCGTGTACTGGAATGGTAAGTTTTGAAGGTACTCAAGGGAACGAGGGCCCAGTCAAATGAAACGGATTATCCCGGTTCTAGCTATGGCGATGGCTGCGTTGTTCACCCCGCCCACCCTAGCAGCGCAAACCAGTAACCCGACAAACACGACGGAGCAGGCTTCAAGCACGGCCACCGCCTCAGCCGTTGTGCGGACCGCGACCGCCCAGATCACGGGTATGATCTCTTCGCGCGTATCCAGTCTCTTGGCTCCCACCGCCGTAGCTGATCAAGGCGGCAACGTAGACATGGCTGTGGCGCTGTACGACGAGATGACCCTCGGTACCGGCATTTCAGCCGGCGGCGGCGATGGCCGTATGGGTGTATGGCCGTCCGGCAGCTGGACGGATGTCGAAGACGACCTGTCGTCGACCGCCTATAACGGCGACGTCTACAACGCGATGACCGGTACCGACTACCAGTTCAACTGCTGCTTAACCGCCGGCCTGGCACTCGGCTATGAATCGAGTGATATCAACACCACGTTTAACACAGGTAGTGTGGAGTCTTCAGGCTGGACCATTGCGCCCTATGCCGGCTATGTGCTCAGCCGCTACTTCACCGTGGACGTCAGTGCCGGCTACAGCATTGTCGACTACGATACGACGCGCGTCAGAAACGCCCTGACAATAACCGGTGACTTCGATTCCGACCGGTGGTTCGCATCAGGCGCAATCAACGGCTATTACAGCGTCAACAAGATCCTGTTGAATGGCCGTGCCGGGTACTCCTACGCGAAGGAAAGCCAGGACGGATTTAACGAGTCCAACGGCGTCATCAACGCCTCCCGCGACGTGAAAGTTAGCACGCTGCGCGTCGGCGGTACCGCTGCTTACGGTCTCGGCAAAGCGCAGCCCTACGTCACCGCTACCGGTGTCTATGACGTGCAACAAACCAAGGTTACGGTGGGTGACGGTCAAGCCGCACCATCTAATGACAAATCCGGCGTCGACATCGGTGGTGGCGTGCGCATCTCACTCAGCGATCGCGTGACGGGCGGTATTGAAGGAACCACGCATTTGGCGCGCGACAACTTCGAGTCCACTACTGTCTCGGGCAACTTGCGCATCAAATTCTGATCTGCAGGTGACATCCTCGTTTCGATGCGGAGTCCGGCGCCAGCGCCGGGCCCTATTTCTATTGGCGCTGACGGCCTTGCTCGGGGCCTGTACCTCACCGGCAACACTGTTCGAAGACGGGCACTCGCGCGCGCTTAGACTGGCCGGCAATGCCGGTTTCGACACAGTACGGGTGCCCGCGGGTGCATTTACCTTGTACAGCGCCTTCAAGGGGAGCCGCGGCGGCAGCGATCGCCTGGTGGTCTATATCGAGGGCGACGGCCAGGCCTGGACTAACCGCTTCACTCTGTCACCCGACCCGACACCCTGGAATCCGACTGGGCTGCAACTGGCGATCCGCGACGCGCGGCCCCTGGTGGTCTATCTCGCTCGGCCTTGCCAATACGCCGCACGCCAGGATCCGGCACTATGCCATCCGCGCTACTGGGCGTCACGGCGATTCGCGCCAGAGGTGATCGAGGCAACCAGTGCCGCAGTGGAGCATTATCGGACATTGCTCGGCGCCAGCGAAGTCGAACTGATCGGCTATTCCGGCGGTGGCGCCATTGCCGCCCTGGTTGCCGCAACACGCAACGATGTCGTGGCCCTGACCACGGTGGTCGCCCCACTCGATCACATGGTCTGGACATCGCACCACGACATCTCTGCCATGCCCGGTTCACGGAACCCTGCCGACGTAGTGGCCGCTTTGGCCGACACACCGCAAATCCACTTGGTCGGTGGCGACGACGACATCGTGCCGGCACTCGTCGCTCGCGCCTATCTTTCGCGCCTGCCAAACAACAGCCCGGCCCGTCTGGTCGTGGTCCACGGCTTCGATCACACATGCTGCTGGCAGCGTGACTGGAAGCAGCTGCAGACCCGCTATCGCCTGCCGTAATAGTTCCGTTGCCGACACGGCGCGAGGCGGCTTGGGCAGCGTTGGCCACGGCTCTGACGGCCGCCTATAGCGGTGCCTTCACGCCTAGGCGTTGGCTGTCGGAGCAATGAACGCCGCCCGCCTTGAAGATGTTGCCACCGACACTTGCGCTGCTTCTGTTCGCCATCGTGATCATCCGCGCAACGCCACACCTTCGCATTTCTGCAGGCACCACCAGCGCCTAGCTCGTGGCCGCGGCGACTTTGGCGCTGGCAGGGCTGCTATTCGCCGACCCGGCGTTCCCTGCCAAGCGGGTGCATGTCTTCCAGTACGCCCTGCTAGCCCTGGTGGTGCGCCGCGGGCTCGCCAGCCGCCTTGATGGCGTGCCGCTGATGGCAATGTCGGCGTTGGTCGCGGCTCTGCTTGGGGTGCATGATGAACTTATCCAGGGTCTCAGGCCCGAGCGTTATTTCAGCCTCACCGACATTCTGGTCAATACTGTATCGGCCTCCGCCGGCGGCTGCCTGGGCACAGCCCTCTGGGGCCCGGGCAACAGAGATGACCCGCCATCCCCTCGCGCCTGGCTGGCCGTCGGTTTGGCGCTGGCAGTCCTGCTTTCCGGCCTCACCTACGCGCCCGCCGCGGCATTACCAGTGTGGGCTTGGCTGCCAGCACCGCTCTGCCTTACCTCTTGGCTGCTGTCGGTGCCAGCAGGGCATCGTTGGCCTGGCGCCTTGCCGGTGTGGCTTGCCTGCGGCGCGCTTGTTGAGCCGGCCATTGCAAACCTGGCTGACCTGCCTTTCGCCTAGAGCACTTTATCTACCATATGCGGTTAAATGACCGCATATGGTAGATAAAGTGCTCTAACCGCCATGGTAGACGTATCGGACCGATACCGCCTGGCAATCGCGTATGGCAAAAGCGATAGCAGCCACCAAGAAGCTTATGCCGAGGGCGTCGATGCCGCCACGCCAAGCTGTGGCCAGAGTATCTACGGTAAACACACCACCGACAGCTTCGATGATGGAAGCGGGGATCGGACCTTCCGACACAACGAAGAGCAACCCTGCCAGAACGAAGGCGCCGATGGCCCCCGGCGACCGCCGCGCCGAGACCGCGATGCCGGCGAGCACGATGAGCTCGAGAGGTAGCAACCGGCTGAGCAGACCGTAGAGCTGCGGAGCCTCGATCCCGAAAATTAGCGGTGCCACGCCTGCGGCCCACAGGATGTGCAGTTGTGCCGCCTCGGCCAGCGTCAAGGCCGCAAGCACCGCCGCTGCCAGGCGCCAGAAGAGACCCGGCCTCCGATCGACTGGATGTGCCCTTACCATGAGGGCGGTAAGCGCAGCACCTACCACGAGCTTGAGTAGGCTCCAGGCCCAGGGGAGGTTGGCTACCAACCCGATATCGAGGTTCGCCGGAACCCCGCCCGGAGCCAGCGCCCGAACCTCGGGCAAGGTCGCTACTAGATGCGCGACGATGAAGACAATATCGATCGCCACGAGTGCCAGCAAGAAGAGCCGACTACGCAGCCGCGTTACATATATCGGCACCCGCGCCACCCGATAGAGCGGCAACACCTCAAGCTCACTCAGACCCGGCTGTTCGCTTGCCATGTATTCCTATGTTCCGTTCGCTGGCGTCGAGCGAATATGCTCGGCCAGGCTAGCGTCCACGGACATGCGCCGTTCCAGGCGGAGACTGAGGGCGCGGCGCATGCGCACAAAACCGGCGGTAGCCGTCTCTGCCTTGCCCATCATGACACTACCGGAAAATACCACAGCCCGATCGGGGAGTCCGCATTGCCGGCCAACAGAGCTGCCTTTGGGCACCTGTCCCGTCAGCCCGCCTACACGGCCGAGATTGCGCATTGCATGAACATCGATCTCACCGTCGACAATACGGCTGCCCGTCGCGACCTCAGCTGGGCGCCGCGGGGATTTTTAACCTGCGACGACCCTCTCACCCATCTCGTCGATGGCGGCGACCAGCGCCTTGCGTAGGGGAGGCGCCGTAGCGCTATGGCCTGCGTCTTCGATAAGACGCAGGTCGGCATTGCCCCAAGCTGCCGCCAGGCGGGCAGCGTTATGCGGCGGGCAAAGCAGGTCGTAGCGGCCTTGTACGATAATGCCGGGAATAGTGGCCAGCTTACCTGCGTGACGCACCAATTGGTCGGGCTCGAGAAAACAGCCACGGCTCACGTAATGCCATTCCACGTAAGGCGTGCGCGGTGGCGATTCCGCCTTGGCCGGACGTTCGTCCCAAAGGCTTGTAGGAAGGTTCGCAGCAGGTGGATTGATTCCTGACAGCGCCTGCTCAAAGCCGCCCCAGGCGCGCGCCGCCGGCACGTGGACGCGCGGGTCGGGGTCTTCCAGGCGCTTGCCATAGGCCGCCACCGGGTCATCGCGCTCGTCCTCCGGCAATAACTCGACAAAGTGCTGCCACAGCTCAGGGTGGAAAGTCGTCGCGGCGCCACCGAAAGCCCAGCGCACTTCTTGGGCGGTACCGAGGAAGACCGCGCGCAACACCAGCCCCAGCACGCGTTCCGGATAGCGCTCGGCATAGGCCAAGGCGAGCGTCGAGCCCCAGGAACCGCCCACCACCATCCAGCGGTCAATACCGAGCTCGCTGCGGATCTGCTCGATGTCGGCGACCAGGTGCCAGGTAGTGTTGTCCTCCAGACAAAGCCGCGGCGTGCTCAATCCGGCACCGCGCTGGTCGAACAGTACCGCGCGGAAGCGGTTGGGGTCGAACTGGCGCGCATGCTGACGCTGGCAGCCGCTGCCGGGGCCGCCATGCAGGAACAGCGACGGCGTGCCATCCTCGCGGCCATGCTGCTCTAGGTACAGCGTATGGGTGTCGTCGACGGCGATCTTGCGCCGATCGAACGGCCCAGCGTCCGCATAAAGGGGGTCGGCATCGGGTGTCATGGCAGAGCCTCTGCAGCGGGAATCGGGTCGGACTCGCTAAGTTGCAGGGCGGCAAGGCGCGCATAAAGCCCCCCTTCGGCCATGAGCCGCTCATGGCTGCCGATGCCGACGATCTGCCCCTGGTCGAGCACGACGATGCGGTCGACGCTTTGCACGGTCGCCAGGCGATGGGCGATCACTAGGGTGGTGCGGGCCTCCATCAAGCGCTCAAGTGCCACCTGCACCTGACGCTCGCTCTCGGAATCGAGTGCGCTGGTAGCCTCGTCTAGCAACAACACAGCCGGATCTCGCAGGATAGCGCGAGCGATGGCGATGCGCTGACGCTCGCCGCCCGAGAGGCGTACGCCACGCTCACCCAGGAAGGTCGAAAAACCTTCCGGCAGGGCGTCGAGGAAGTCTTCTGCCGCGGCGGCGCGGGCGGCCGCACGCACCTCTTCGTCTGAGGCCTCGGACCGGCCATAGCGAATATTGTCCCAGGCATCACCCGAGAAGATCACTGGTTCCTGAGCAACCAACGCGAAGCGCTCGCGCAGAGCCCGCGGATCAGTGCGTTCCACGTCGACGCCGTCGAGGGTGACGCTCCCGGCAAGGGGGTCGTAGAAGCGCAGCAGCAACTGGAAAACCGTGGTCTTGCCTGCGCCGGAGGGGCCAACGAGAGCCACCCTCTCTCCCGGGGCGACGGTGAGATTGATGCCACTCAGCGAGGCGCTATCCGGGCGGCTCGGGTAATGGAATGTGACATCTTTGAAGGCGAGCGCCCCCTCGGCCGGTGCTGGCAAAGGCTCGGGATCGGTGGGCACGGCCACGTCAGGCTCAACCGCCAATAGCTCTAGCAGGCGCTCCGTGGCACCGGCCGCGCGTTGCAGGTCGCCATAAACCTCGCTGACGGCGCCGACGGCGCCGGCCACGACCACAGCGAAAAAAACGAACTGCGACAACTCGCCACCGCTCAGGCCACCCAAGATCACCTCGCGCCCGCCAACCCAAAACACCACGGCAACGGCGCCGAAGACGCTCGTCATGACCAACGCCGTAAGCAAGGCACGAGCGTGGACACGATCGATGGCAACGCCAAACGCCGCTTCAACGCGATCGGCGAAACGGCGGCGCTCATGGCCCTCATGGGTATAGGCCTGAACGGTACGGATGGCATTGAACGACTCCTCGACCTGGGCGCCAACATCGGCGATACGGTCCTGGGCAGCCCGCGAGAGCCGGCGCACGCGGCGGCCGAAGATGATGATCGGCAGAACCACCAGGGGCACTAGCACGAAGACCAAAGCGGTCAGCCAGACGCTGGTGACGAACAGCATCACCGTGCCGCCGATAAGCAGCAGCAAGTTGCGGAGCGCCACCGAGGCACTGGAGCCAATCACAACCTGCAAAAGCGTTGTGTCCGTGGTCAGGCGTGACAGCACCTCCCCCGTGCGCGTGGTTTCGAAGAAGCCCGGCGAGAGGCCGATGACACGGTCGTAGACATCCCGGCGAATGTCGGCAACGACGCGCTCGCCGATCCACGAGACCAGCATAAAGCGGCCATAGGTAGCCGCCGCCATGACCAGCACGATGATGACCAGACCCGCCAGGACGCGGTCGAGCACAGCCGTGTTGCCATCGCCAAAGCCGTTGTCGATGAGATAGCGCAAGCCGACACCGAGCGAGAGCACACTGCCGGCGGCGATAGTCAGGGCTAGAGTGGCGCCGGCGATCTGCCGCAGATAGGGGCGAAGATAGCCGCCGAGGTGGTGCAGGTGGCCGAGTCGGCTGCGCGGGCGGGCGCTGGATCGGGCTTCGCCGATATTCATGCGGCCTCAGGCAAACCTGAGCGAGCAGCCGGCCGCTGCCGACAATTCGTTTTCCAGCAGCGCATACAGATCACGACCGCGGCGGCGGTCAGTCCAGGCTTTAGCGACCTTGTCGTAAACATAATGACCTGCGCCACTCTTCGGTGAGGACAGCCAAAGCTCGCGATTGATGGTATGACGGTTGAGCACATACTGGCTATCGTCTTCGAGTGTGATGGTCAGCACCTCGTCGATCAACTCCGCCTCGAGCACATCGCCCGCCACCTCGTCGATGCGGTCCATCAAAGCCTCCAAGGTCGCACCCGCCAGGGCATGAAACTCGCTTTCGTCCATAATCTCGCCTTTCCTCACCCCTAGCGGCGGATATAGAGCACCGGCGGCTCTTGTGGAAGCGCTTGGCTTCCGCTATACAGCCCGCCGCGTCAGCAGTGGAGCCGCAAAATGAAAGCCGATATTCATCCCGACTATCATGAGATCACCGTGGTGATGACAGACGGGACCGAATTCAAGACCCGCAGCACCTGGGGCAAGGAAGGCGACGTGCTCAAGCTCGACGTCGACCCCAAGAGCCACCCGGCCTGGACCGGCGGCGCCCAGCGCATTGTTGACACCGAAGGTCAGGTCGCGCGTTTTAACAAGCGTTTTGGCGCCTTCGGGCTCAGCGACGAGAGCTGAACCGCGCGCCGCCCGCGGCGCGCGCACGCTGCGCTTCGGGTGCTCACGAAGCACCAGCAGCCGTCACGGCACAGATCCAGGCTCTCAATGCCGTAGCCACGGGCCTAGAGCGTTTCAGGTTTTGACGGAACCATAGCCGGCGTTTGCGAGGAAGTTGGCACATTCGTCTGGCTTGAACGTTCCGACGAGGTGTCCGACATGGCGCCAAGTGTCCTCGATGGTCCTGCGCT
>Ga0187827_10000137_pt1 | contig 111213 bp, 120 predicted proteins | sample ETNtaG_39_FD_167969 | JGI IMG/M metagenome (GOLD analysis project Ga0187827, IMG submission 167969) | Marine microbial and viral communities from oxygen minimum zone, Eastern Pacific Ocean - ETNP2014_SV_150_PacBio MetaG (Illumina Assembly) | ecosystem: Environmental > Aquatic > Marine >... | reverse complement strand
GAAAAAGCTTTGAAGAAATTAACAACTTCTCTGAAGAAGCACGATTTTATCGTAGATAGTCTTGTCTTAATTTTTGGATTAATCCGTTACTTTAACCTAACCGACGCGTAGTTCGTCGAGCACATGCGACGATGAGTAACTGTTAATTTTAAAATTAATTTATAATTATCACCGAAACATTTTTTTTCAAGAATAGATACATTTGCATTAAGATGGGTAAACAAATATGTGCAAATACACGTTGTTCTGATTCAAATGTTTATGAAATTGGAACACATTGCATTACCTGTGGCAAAGAAGTACGTAAACTGTGAAGGGTTGAGAAGAGCAAGATAAGCGGTGCAAAGACAAAACTCTCAGAATTTGAGAAGAAGATTAAGAAAGATGATAGTTCAATTCTGATCAGTAATAAAATGAGTGATGAAGAAATATTCTCGGAAATAAATAAAGATATGATGAATCTTGCAATGCATGAAGCAGGATCCAGTTGGATGAGAGTGGGTACATTATTATCAGGGAATACAACAGATATGATACTCGGAGCAGGTCTCAAAGCGATGATTGATCAAAACAAAATAATCATTCGACAAAATGAGTTAATAAGAAGGGAAGTAGCCAAAATTATCAAGAACTCGACTGCGATTTGAGTGAGTTAAAGTGCCATACTGTAACAACTGCGGAAATAATGTTGTAGAAGAAACTGATATTTGTTCTAATTGTGGACAAATATGGAATCCAATTGCAGCTGAGACTAAGGCAGCTGAGGCTAAAGCTAAGGAAGTTAAGGCATCTAAGGCTAAAGAAAAAGCAGCTAAGGCAAAAGCAAAAGCAGCTCCAAAAAAACCATTGAGTAGACCAAGAAACTTATTGATTATTGGCTTCATTTTTATTACTTTGTGTTTTTTTCTTGTAGGGTCTGATCAATCAGTAAGTGGTGTTGGTGTTTTGTTTTTTTTGGTTGGAATAATTATATTAATTATTGCACCAATCAAGTGGATAAGAAATAGATTAAAAGAAAGAAAAAAATCATAGCAAATTACATCAGTATGATATTAAATCAAATAATCAAGTGACTACTGGATATCTAAATGGAAAGTCTCAATATGGCTGTATCTTCAGGCAAGGTTGCCACAAAGCAAATGGTCTTATCTGCGATTAGTGGGTATATTCTCGATGAGGCTTTTAGTGGCAAGTAAGTTTGGTCGCTAAAAATTATCATAAAAAGCACCATTATTTTATATGTAGAATTTTAGAAGTTACTTTTAATCGTTAAATTATCAATAACATAAGTTATAAATACGGAGTAATTTTTCAATATGAGTGAATAGAATATTGAATGTTCAATGGCCAATAAAAATATTGCTTGCACATCCTCAGGCACCATTTCTCCAACAAGATAAGTTCACAATTGCTGCTGATTGTGTAGCATTTTCGAGTGACAATTATGGGAAAATGGTTGGAAAGGATGAAGGTGTTGTGATTGGATGTCCTTTACTGGAAGACCCTGATAAAATGATGAGTAAACTTGCTTTGATGATAAAGGAGACTTCAGCAAACAACATCAATGTATATACGATGGAAGTCCCATGTTGTCATGCCATTCATATGATGGTGGAAAAAGCAATTAATGAAGCTGGCAAAGACAATATTAATAAAAATAACTATATTGTGAGAGTATCTTCTGGAGAAATTGAACCATATAAGCCTGGAGTAATTGATGATTCCATGATTGATAAAGAAAGAAAGGTTCACGGACATGGTCATGGAAACGACCACGCATGCTAGAACTAAGCGACTAATAATCGCTGTTGACTCTAATAGATGTACCGGTTGTGGTGATTGTGTGGATGCGTGTTTAACTGGTGCTCTCCAATTAGTTGATGAGAAAGCTAATCTAATCGATGAAAAAAGTTGTGACGGTTTTGGCTCATGTATTGCTGCGTGTCAACATGACGCTATAAGGCTGGAGAATAGAGAAGCAGAGGATTTTGATTGGTCTGTATTGAATCGAATAAGTTTTGATGCCTTGATGACGAAATTGAGATTTACAAGTAGACATTTCGAATCATAAAGATTATTTTTTTATAAATCCGGATATATTTTTTCTCATAAAATTTGTGGCAACTTATAAAAAGAGTGAAAATTTAAGAATCTAGGTTGCTTGAGTTAACGGAATTAGGATATCTACAGGTTGCATGTGTTGAAGATTCATTATTAATTATTTGGGCATTGGGTATGTTTTCACGTCAACAAAATACAAAAAGTAAAGAATAACTAATCATGATTTGTGCTTTAGTCAACAGTTTCTGAATTATTGATTAAATGAATGAAAGGTGTTTCAAATTCCAAAACTTATTATCGGAGATAAAGAGATAGACTATACTATCAGAAAAGGAAGAAGTTCAAGGTATACCTATTTGAGATTCAGGAAAGACTTGTCTCTTCTAATAACTCTTCCAAAGAGATCAAGGATAGACCCTCAAACAATCATTAAAGATAAGCGTAAATGGATAGAGGCAAAATACCATCAATTATCAAAAAGAATCCCAATTATTAATGGTAATCAATTATTATTCAATGGAGAATATCATAATCTTGAGGAGAAATATTCAGACAAGACATTTGTCAAAGTATCTAACAAAAAAATTATTCTGTCTATAACCAGTAATATTGATTCTAAAACTCTTCTTAGGGACTGGATGACCGAAGAAACTCGGATAATTGTAGATGAAATAGTTCCCCTATTCTCTCACAGGTTGGGAGTCAAAGCATCTAATATTAGAGTGAAAAGAACCTCAAGATGGGGATATTGTAAAAGGAGTGGTGAACTCACATTTAATTGGCAACTAGCAGGATTGCCAAGAGATCTGTCAGAATACATTATTCTTCACGAAATTGTTCATTTATCAGAGTTCAACCATTCAAAACATTTCAAGAGAAAGTTAGAATCCATCTGCCCAAATTATAGAAGTAGAGAAATCAGACTCAATGATTATAATTCAAGTCCTTAATATTCAATAGAAATGTTGAAACTGAAAAAAGAGTGTAAGACATCAATTTATTGAATTGATTATGAAAGTATTAAGTTGAATAATCAGAAATTTGGTGCCTTATCTAACGATAAAGCGGAATCATCTTTGCAACCTTCTTTTTCAGTTAGAAGATCTAACTGTTTAGAGATTTTATCATTAGGGCCTATATCTTGTATCGCAGATTCTTTGGCATTCAAGTATTTTTTTCAAAAGAAATAATTCAAGTTCCATAATATTCACCAAAATACATAAAATCGACTTTTATTAAACCTAACGACCATTTTGTTAAACTTGTGACGATTCAACAGGTATAGATAACCGCTTTTAAACATAATAATTTTCTTGTTTTCTAAACTATACTTTGAGTCCATCCGTCAATACTCTTTTTTTTCAAGGTGAACGTTTTGGATGATTAAGAATATTCCCAGTATAGCTAGTAAGGTAAGATAGACCGATTCTAGATTCCGCCCAGCTATGAATATAAAAAGAAGGCCATACACCATTTCATTTTTCACTTTCAACATTCTAATAATGAGGTCAGCATAGAGCCAAAGTGCTGCTACGTAGAATGGAAATGGTAGGAAAAGATTGTAGCCGAAGACCCAGGTGGAAAAAAGAGACGTAAGCGCAGGGTTCAATAAGTAGATTGCAATAAACAATGCAGCAGGAATCGATGGAAAAATTAACTCTGAAACATGTGAATAATTTTCTTTCTTAAGTCCTACAAAATAAACATACAGAGGTAAAGCATTGACTATTGTCAGCGCCTCTCCGATGTTTAAAATTTCCACAATAAAAACCGGCTTTGGACCCCCAAGAATAAAGATAGCAGGTGCAAATACAAACCAAAATGCGATAAAATATGAAGTGATGAACAATACGCTGATTATTTTCGCCAATTTTGTAGTCGTACCCTTTGTGAACCATAAGGCTAGAAGAGTGAGCACGATGAAGGCAACAATGTTTTGGGCAATCAACAACACAGCTCCAGGTGTAGTGAAGACGGAAAGAACACCCAAGACCAGAAAACCAAATAAAGATACAGAAGTGATAAAAGCGGATTTAGATGAATCTTTAATCAATAAGTAGCCTACTAATCCAACTGAGATTAGGGCTAATAGAAAAGAACTACTCAGTATAAATGGACTTGATGTAATAATGACTTCGTAGAGGCTTGGTATATATCCCCCCCGTAGAAAACCAAATCCAACTTTCAAAAAAGGTCTAACAAAAAGAACTTCAAGAACTACAATCACCAACAGAGATTTGATGAAGAGCCCGAGATAATCCTTAGCTGTTGAGAAATTGGATCAACTCTTTTAATGCTTTATTAGTCCGTTTCTTCGGGACAACCTACATCTTCAACTGGATTTTCTTCTTCAACGCTTTTCCTAACTTTTTTAGGTTTTATATTAAGCAGGTTGACTTCATTTTTTATGTGCGAATTGGTTATTTTAGCAAGCTCACGATAGAACTCTGCATCCGCAGATTTCTGCATGGACATACATATTGCTGAAGCCCATCTTCCTAAGTGATCAAGTAAGAACTTCTTTTGTGCGTCTCTTGTTACCGATATCTTATCAGTCCACCCTTCCATCGTTGCATGGGCCTCCTTTAGAGTGAGAATATGCATGAATTCCATTTCAGCACTAATGTGGTCAGGCATCTCTTTCTTCGTACTGGACAACTTAAGGCCAAATGCTCTATAAAAACCGGCCACATCAGCTAATTGTCTTGTCATACCGAAAGTATTGACTGATCCATAACTTGACTCATATGGTGGACATGGTGTTTGCACAGAAGCCTCGAAAAGTCTGGAATAATCAGATTCGAGACCTGAAATAGATTTAGAATCCACACATTCTTCAAAGACTTTAGTAAGACGTGTTGCCCATTGGCCATACACATTAAATTCCTTATCCGCTTTGTGAGCTTCATCCCTTAAGGTATCTACAAGATCCTTTGTTGGATATAGGAACCCTAGAGAGAGAAGTCTATAGATTACACTTCTTGCAAGAAGCTCTTTTACATCGGAAGTTGTCATCTTATGTACCTAGTAGGCTTGGAGAGTAAAACAGCTGCTGTACCAACGAGTGCTAACGAAGTAAAAGCATCGTCAATGTTGATAGAGAATGGTAAGAAAGATGAGCCTTCTACTTTCATGGTTAACCAAGCAGATACTCCTTTTCTTCCGTCAACCTCTCGGTTATCACCATCCCAAACGGCAATTGCAATCGAATTTTCTTCACCTACGGTAAATTGAGCATCACTAGGATCTCCTGTATCTAGAGACCTAGCATAAACAACTTTCCACACACCATTTTCCCATATTCCTCTACCAATCACTTTTTGATCTGGTTTGAAAGTAAGAGTGCCGAAACCTTCAGCGATAAGATCTGATATAGGAGTGACTTTAATTGGCTGAGAAAGCGGATTTTCTGCAGCCCAACCAGGAACAGCAACATTATCGATTGTTTCAAGTAAGGGGATTATATATGGTGGTTCACTTATTGAGAAGGGATAAAAGTCTACCCACATATTTGGATAAGTATCCTCAACTTCCTTGTAGGCTTCGTTTATATCCTCCTGCCAATCGCTTCTCCACTGCCATATATTCACTGGTTGTTCTTCCTCACCCATTCCCAGAAATGGTGTTTCATCTAGAACAGGGAATTGTAGAGCAGCAGCATCTTGATAAAATTCTGTGCCTATGGTACTAACATCTTTAATCGAATCCTCCCATTCGAGCCTAAAGACAATCCATGAATCATTATGGAGTGAAGACACTGTTACAGTATGGATAGCCGGGGTTGCAAGGATAGGTTTTGTTACAGTTTGAGCGCCTAATGGTATTTCATTAGGTAATGCCTGTGCCCAGAGAGATGAATCTGGGTCCATTATGGGAAGGGATTGATCTACTTGCTTTGAGACTACATCAGTCTGTAGTGGAAATGGAAATACTGCACTACCTATAAAGACTACAGGCCAAAATATGATAAATATTATGAATGCAATAACTAGTTTTTGTTTCTTCACTAACTCTTTTAATTTTCCTATTGGCAAATTATTTCACCTTATGAAGTATTATGGTATTTCGGAGGTCTCACTATTACCGGCTCATCAATAGGAGTTCTGATAATCTCATGGTCCTTTGCATCATAGCCAACTGCCATATTGTTATTAATACTGAATCTTTCAATAATTTTTCTTGTGGACCTGAAGAGGGAAAGCACTCCAAGTAATTCTTCATCCAGGTTTTCATAAACCTTTAACGCTTCATCTATTCCTGGTCCAAACATTTGATAAAGGAATTTTTTATGGATCCATCGCGGGGGAATATAGTAAACATTTGGCTCTGTACCATACTGAGGATATAATGGAACTGCTATCTTTCTTACATGAATAAGGTAATTCAGAGGATTTTCAGGATTTTGTTCTGCATCTTCAGGAAGAGATTCTTTTAATCCTTGAAGACGAATTTTGCCGACACAAGCAGACATACACCGTGCCTCTATCCCTTGCTCTACTCTAGGATAACAGCCGATACATTTTTCACTTATTCTTGTTGCTAAATTATACATTGGTTTCTTATATGGACATAATTCCACACATTTTCTATAACCCCTACACCTTTTTTGATCTATTAGAACTATACCATCACTGTCCTGGCGCTTATAGATGGCCTTCCTTGGGCAAGCTGCAAGACATGCAGGATGTGTACAATGATTACATATTCGCTGTAAATAGAAGAACCAAGTAGTATGAGCACCGCCTCTGCCACCACCACCGGTAGTTTCTAAATCCACTGAATTATCGGGTCCTTTCTCAGGATTTGGACTTGTAGGTGTGTCCTCGAAAATGTTTGGAGATTGCCATTCCTTATCTTCTGGGAGATAACCTGTTCCTACCTCTGTCAAAGGTGCTGCTTCAAAGATAGTTTTACCTGAATAGACAGATCCATAATGACCTGTTCCTGAACTCCATTTATTTGGTCCAAGCTTCTCTAGCAACTTGTGATCCCAAAACTGGGGATAGCCACCATAGGGCTTTGTTTCAACATTATTCCACCACATATGTTCTTGACCTTTGCTGTAAGTCCAAGTACTCTTGCACGCCATTGTACATGTTTGGCAAGCAATACATTTGTTGATGTTAAAGACTGCTGCATACTGTTTTTTAGGTCTCGCTTCTTCATATGGATAGTCCATATCCCTCCCAAGTTGCCAGTTCCTAACTTTCTCTATAGCCATTCATATCACCTATTCGATGTATTCTCCCTTAATGTATTTCTTCATATTTGCACTTTCATTTGAAGGTGTAAAACCAGTTGTAGCTGGTTCCCAAACACCCTTACCACGAGTTTCTCCGGGTGGAGGCATTCCTCCATCTTCAGCTTTTTCCACTTTCACAAGACACTCTTTTGGACAAGTATTAGGTGCATGGGTATCAATAGCGAAACCTTCACCTATACCCCAACCCCAAGTATCCTTACGAACTAATGTTTCTGTCATCTGGGTAGGTTGCAGATAAGCTCGTGTTAGAGACTGATGACCGCCATAACGGAAATTGGAGAACCAGATTCCTCCAGGACTTTCAGACATAGCCAACCCATCTTTTCTAGTTTCATGAGCTCGAATCGTCTTAGGAGAAGACTGATAGACGGAATGTTTCATCATTATAATACCACTAGGATATGCAGGGTTATATTTCACCCTAATCATGAGTCTAGATGCTTTCTTCCATGTCTCATCCTTCTCTTCAGCGTAACCTGGGTATGGTCGATCTCGATGATTTGCATCAATGTAAACATAATCACCATCATTAATGCTAAGTCCTTTTGCATCTGATGGATTCATATGCACTTGGTGTTCGCCAACGTAAGGTTTTCTCTTATCTGCTCTATGAGGGTCAGCAAAGTTATTGTCCCATATAACATTCCAGTCGACATTGCTCCATGAAGAGTGAACTCTGTGCCTTGTTTTAGGAGTAAGAGCATAGAATCGATATCCCTCTTTCCAAAGGAAGTTCTCTGTTTTCTTTACTTCTGACCAAGACTTCTTTACATTACGAACCTGGATTGCCTCCAAATCTTCTGAATCGTGAGGAATACCGTAATCAACAGGATTTATCCAAGAGTGAGTACTAACTATTACATTGTTCATATAAGGTGTTGCCTCTGGTTGCTCTCGGTATATTATGAAGTTTTCACCATGATTAAGGAATTCTTCCTCTTCGCGATAAAATTCCATACGTCCTGTTTTTGTATGGAATGGCCTACTTTCATTGATCTGTTCCCATCCGGGTATCCGAGGATAGGTCCGGAACATCATTAACCATTCTCTATCAGAATCAAGAATTTCTTTACAATTATAACCACGGGTTGTTACACAGCCATCTAGGATTCTCTGAATGTACACATCGGTTTTATTTTCCAATGTAAATTTCCAGTAATCTGCGTACCGCTGATCTCCAGTAATATCTGTAAGTTTCTTTGCCACTAATGCTAAGATTTCGTGATCCATCTTGGTATCAAAGATTGGAGGTATTCCTGTGTTTGGTTTAGGCCAAATCTGTAGAAAGGGGTTAGAGCAAGAAGCTGTAAGATCTGGGTGCGTAAACTCTGCCCAAGAATTAACCGGAAAAACAATATCAGCTTCATCACAATCAGGAGCGAATTCCCAGTTCTGTACGACTATCATGTCAATCTTTTTGTTTGTTTTTCTGACCATTTGGTAATGCCATTTGGCATTGTTGATAAGATTGACATTGGCATACCACAACGATTTGGTAGGTGTTGGCATGTGACTTTTTCCAGTGAAGACTTTTCTACCATATTTTGGTGTGTCTATAACCAGTGGACGCTCATCATAATTCCAATAGCAAACTTCTTCACCAATTGCTTTAGGCAATATTGGTACGTCTGCACCGTCCATATTTTCATCCAACGATGGGTTCCAAGGATCCTCCTGAACCCAAGGATACAAACCAACTCCAAAAACAGAGTGCTTATAGTTACCAGCCCACTGCCCTTTATTGGCACCTGGTTTACCAACGTTTCCAGTAAGTGCAAGAACTAAGTGAATAACTCTATCCTTCTGGTCATTATGGAAGTAATGGTTTACTCCTTCACCACAATGAATCTGTGTTCCACCAATTAAATGAGGTCTTTCAGGGTCATATCCGGGTGTATTCTTCGCAATATCTCTTGCAAGTCTTGTGATCATTTCTAGATTAGTCCCAGTTATATCGTGAACGGTCTGAGGATCATACTCTTCGGTTATTTCCATGTACAACTGGAAAAGGGGTTTAACTTCAACCTCTTTACCATCTACTGTTGTTACTGTAAACGTTCCTTCAAGAGCAGGATTGACACCTAGTTCGTCATAATGGTCACCTACATCATCACGGGTAATTACCTTAGGCTGATTCGTATTATTATCCCAAAGCATGAAGTCGCCCCATCTTTCCCTCATCTCTGTTGGAATAATAGCGTCAAAGTTAGCTACTGAACCATCCTTCACAGCAGCTCTTTCAAAGTTAAGTTTCTCAGATTTAGATTCAAAATCTCGCACTTCAACGTAGTTATCAAGTTTTTTATTTTGATAACCAGATATTAAATCGCTTGCTCTAAGCATCTTTTTGTTGTCAGCACGAACTAATAGAGGTAAATCAGTAAATCTTTTGACGAAAGATTCATCGTATATTTTTTCCCTCATTATAACATTAGCCATAGCTAGAAAGAGTGCAACGTCTGACCCCGGACGTATACTCATCCAATATTCGGCTTTCTGAGCTGTAGGACTGTATTCAGGTGTAATTACTACAACCTTTCCTCCTCTCTCTATTGTTTCAATAAACCAATGTGCATCAGGCATCTTATTCTCAACAAGATTTTTTCCACATTGGACAACCATCTTAGGAAATCTAAGATCATTTTGATCCATATCGTAAGTTTGCACCCCAGTAACCATAGGGGTACCTGGATCAAGGTCTCCATGCCAGGTATAATTAGACCAGTATCTCCCACCGAGAGCTTCACCAGGACCTACTCCTCGTTGTGCCCCATCAAGTAGCTGAAGCATATTGGTGAATCTTATGTTTCCTATAATTCGTATAACTCCAAGTAAACCCATACCGGGTCTGAACTTACAGGTTTGAGTACCTGCACCTTTCATAGCTTCTATCATTTCAGGTTCGTAGCCTTGATTCCTTAGCTTATTAGCACCTGCTTCACCCACATATTCGCTTGAGATATTCATAAGGCCCTTTGCTGCATATTCTACAGCTTCATCCCATGTTACCCTAATCAGATCATCCTCACCTCGTTTCTTATACTTCTCTTCAACCTCCCCATTTGCATTTCGTGGGAAGCCTGCATTAGCCCATTCTAACCAACCCTTTCTCACCATTGGATATTTCAAACGATGAGGATTATAGAATCGTCTCACGAGTGTATATCCCTTTAGACAACCCCGTGGATGCCAATTCGGAGTAGCAGTATTTCCTTGTAGGTCTGTAGCCTTATCTTCAGCGTATGTCTGTTCTATACGTATTATGATTCCGTTCTTGACATATGCTTTAAGCCTACAGTTGTGAGTATCGTTAGGTACACAACAGAAGTTGAAGTCAGAATCGTAACTGTACATGTCCCTATAGACTTTCTCCCAATCTCTTTCCGGATAAAATTCTAGAGGATTATCTACACTTACAGGCTCCAAGAGCTTTACAGCTGATTCAGCCCAACCAAAGTATGTGTAAGCAACTGCACCGGCTGTTGCTGTTGCAGTGTATTTTACAAAACCTCGTCTAGTTACTTTTCCCATTTTTATGACCTCCGTATTCTATAATTTTATTTATATTTGTCCGCAATTTTTTCACCATTACTCTTGTCCCACTTGAGCCTCAAACTCATCAGGCTCCAATACGACTATCTTATAAACCAGAAAATGATGTTCTGGACTACATACAACACCGCAGAACATAGTAAACGTTCCTGCCTCATCAGGCGTAAATTCTATTAATTTTGTTTTTCCAGGAGAAATTGGACCACTGTTTATGTTTAGATCTGGAACAACAAAGCTATGAACAACATCTCCACCTATCAGAAATATCTGTGCCAATTCACCCTTTTTGAGTATTATAGAAGTGTCGTCGTGTTCCATTGTCTGTCCTAATGGTGGAGCATCAAAAGTCCAGCCACCGCTTTCATGCTGATAAAGGTGAACTGTTACCATATCTACTTCTGCTGGAGTAAACATATCATCCATTAATGGTACAAAAACAAACCCCACTCCAACTAATAGAAGGATTAGAGAAACAAATTCCCAGAAGTGGTCCATATTGATTGCCATCTTATTCACCCTATGATTACCCACGCAAAAAATAATCCCATTCCTGTATGTAGGATGGACATAACAGCTGTTGACTTGAAGGCCATTCGTTGGTCACCAAAGAGTTTGTAGGCAATGTTGTAAGTAGTGTTGATTGCAAGAGCAAGACCAATTAGGACTATCGGCATCAATATGTAAGGTAGCAGTTCGGGTGCTATTGGATTCCAAGCAAACTTCAATCCTTCAACAGGAATCAAAGGTGAGGACTCCCATCCCCACCCCATAGGATCTGAAAATCTTGATATCGGATATGCCCAATTAACTAAGATAAGGTTGAGTGTAAAGGCAAGCCAAATGAACAAACCATATGGAGCTAATGCATATGTGAACGGAACAAATACATCATTCTTGGTTGAGAGATTCTTCGCTCCTGCCGCCATCTTTGCAATAGATGTGAACCCGTAAAAGATTGCTGGATATACGAAGAGACTTACACCAGCTACAATTGTTGCCCAAACTATCCAACCCATGAAGGCTGATGAGCTAGGCGTTAATACTCCAATATTGAAGACATTGACACCGAATATGATACCCATGTTACCCCAATCCTTAAGTGCCCAGAATGAGCCAAAGAAGACTAACTCATAGAAGATACCAAGATTGAACCTGATGAAACCCATCCACGCCATTCCAAACCTCCTTTTAGCCAATACCGCCATATTTGCAATGTCTTTTCCGATCATCCTATATTTTAGAGTCATCGTATCAAGAGGACAAGACTTCAAACATTCATAACACTGTCCACACCATGTGCTCTCAGTTAAACCTCCAGGATAAGGTGTAACCCATGGACAAGCGTAACCTTTTGGACCTCCTCGCATACACTCTTTTGCTAAATGTTTGTCACAGATACTCTTATCTCTCGATCTGACAGCAAGAAAAGAAGCATTAGCATGGTAGCCTATGTAACTATTCGCAGGACAGATAACACGGCAAAAGTATCTACGTGTAAAAATAAGTGCAAAACCTACACCCAATAATATTAATACTATGAAAAGCAGACTACTAATCCAAGGCCTTGTAACCAACCATGGTACTACAAGAGATACTCCTAAGAAACCTAAACCTGACCCCCACATGTTATCAAGATATTTAGGAAATTTTCTATCAAGTGATAAAGGCTTTCTTAGTTTATGTACTCCATAGATTCTTCGTCTCGCAATCCACTCCCCGAAAGCAGGAAGAGGACAAATTGTACACCAGGTTCTACCTGCAAAGAGTATCAAATATTCAACCGCTGTAAGCCAAAGAATCCACACTACACCAACTGAGAAATTCAAGTTACCAGTTGGGTTTCCGAAGAATCCAGATGCTAAAACAATCATAAAGATAACGACATTTGGCCATATCAAGGCGAAGTGTATCCCTCTCCACTGAAGAGCCCTCTTGAGAATCGGACCAATACCTCTAACTCTTAGCAGATCGATTTCTTTGTCTAAGGGAACTCCAAGCATCTTTTCCTTAGGACCCCTCTGGACATAAACGACAGTAATGGCTCCAACTGCTAAGGCTGAAAGTAAAAATATAGCAAAAGGAAAGTTGGGCTCAATAATTATATCTGCAATCATAAAGGGATGAAGTGGTCCACAGGTCTCCGAGCATCGAACTTTGAGCTTTCCAGGGGTATCAAATACTAGGGGCCCAACTTCAACTGTTTCTAATGGCGGTACATACATCATAAAGTCTCGGCCATCTATATAGAAACCATGGCCAACCACGTTGTCACCCTCAACCCTGAAGATAACTTGTTCTCCAGCATCAACATGAATAATCTCTGGTTCCCATCCAAATTGAAAAGCCTTAACTTCTATGACTCGTACCTCAGAATCCTGAGCTGAAACACTTGGGAAAATAGATACAGCAGAGAATTGTGTGAAAGCAAAAAGTAAGATAATAATCGCTAAAGGAAGAGTTGCCAAAACTATTTTTTTATTTTTCTTCATTTTTTAGCCTTCTTTGTTCCTAGTAACGAATCCGCAGTTTCAGATATCATATTATTGTATGCTGAAAGATCCCCCTTGGATGCATCTAACTGATTCCACATTTGATCCGCCATTTTTCTACCAATTTCAGTGATCGCGTTCGCTTCAACTACATCAGAAGTAAATCTCCTCCCAGTACATTGTAAAATAAAATCAAAAAGTAATGCTCCTGCATAATGGGTCTCACTCTTCTTATCCAAACCAGCATTCCATGCCTTGTAAACATAATCCGTCATTTCAGAAAAGGGTTTCAATTTAGACTCTGCGGTAACATCACTACCTTTACCAAGTTTACTCCAATAATATTTTTCCATCTCTTCCCGAGAGTTTTTAAGTAAAGCATCATCAATTAAGGGCAATGTTAAACCAAAACCACAATGTCAGGAATATATTAACTTTTGCAGAAACAACGATAAATCACAATTTTGTTCATAATAGACATTAATAAAAGGTCATGTGGATTATCACATTTGATAATCGTTTTGTGATTATTAATGGGAAATATATAATTCCAAGGACCTCTTTCTCAAATGGAGCCACTCAACACATTCTTTAGTGCTAAAGAAAGTTATGTCACATATTTCGCGTAGATATAATATTTTTCACATATAATATTAGGTTCACCTAATTAGTTGAACCTAATTTTATATATAAATGTTGGTGTTAATATGATGGTATCACCCTTTAAATTTAAAGTAGATTGAATTGTTTATCATAATTCAGGATACAATCATTACTTCCAACAGAAATAGAAAATCAATTTCCAAGTAATGGTGGGGACGATCGGACTTGAACCGACGGCCTACAGGTTCCTCCTGCGCTCCAAAGGTACATCATCCACGAATGTCAGCGAACCTATAGTTTTTCGCCTCTGGAGCCTGTCGTCCTACCTTTCCAGGGTTCTCGATAAACCAGGCTGGACTACGTCCCCACCCAAGCAATAAATTCTTTAAAGCCACGTAAAAACATTATCGTCTAGGATATCAAGAATTGATTTCTAATGACAATTGAAAAACAACCTATAAATCGAAGATTCTATACTAGAGATACTCTGAAAGTTGCTAAAGCCATCCTTGGCAAAGTGCTTGTACGGCGTACTCCCCTTGAGGTTTTTACAGGTAAAATAGTTGAAACTGAAGCTTATAGAGGAACTGATGACCCAGCAAGTCACTCATTTAGAGGGAAAACTAACAGAAATGAAGTTATGTTTGGAAAACCAGGTATCACATATGTTTATTTCACCTATGGAAATCATCACTGTTTGAATATTGTTACAGAAAGAACAGATATCCCCGCTGCTGTTCTGATCAGGTCAATAGAACCACTTAAAGGAATTGAAACCATGAAGAGAAATCGAAGTGTAGAGAAAATCATAGACGTAGCAAGTGGACCAGGTAAATTGACTAAGGCGTTTCAAATAACACGAGAAGATAATAATATCGATGTCACAGACTTTTCTTCAAATATCAGCATACATACACCAGTAGAAGAAAAATCATTTCAGATTGTTCAGACAACTCGAATAGGCATAAGATTAGCCCAAGAATTTCCTTGGAGGTTTTACATAAAGGAAAATCCACACGTCTCTAAAAGAAAGATTTAGTCCGACATAGTAGATAATATTGACTCGATATGGTTTAGGTTAAGCTATGAATTATTTTATCGAATATTTCTCTTTAATCGCTTTTAGATCATCTTCCAGATTAATGGCAGCATTTTCTATGTCTTTATGTGAGTCAATGGATATCCAAAAATCGTCACTATAGCGGACTGCCTTAATAGTACCACTTGTTGCCAATTCAGGGAATGCTGTGGTTTCGATATTTCCTTTATTTGGTAAATCACTTAGAATGCTTGAAGATAAACAATAGGCTCCTGCATTCATCCAATAACCATCTAGAAGTGGTTTCTCTCTAAATCCTAGAATTGTGTCGTCGCTTGCAATATCAATTACTCCAAATGAACTGGGTAGGGGAACTACTGCTAACGCTGCTTTTATGTTTCCATTAACTCTATTGTAAAGTTTTTGAAGATCTAAATTAGTCAAAATATCCCCATTAAGCATAATGAAGTTTTTGTCAGTATCAAGTAGTTTTTTCGCATTTTTCAAAGCACCACCTGTACCTAAAGGAGTTTCTTCAAAGACGAAATCAATTTTCATCCTGAAACGGCTACCGTTTCCTGTGTAATCAATAATTTTCTTGTTTAAGTACCCAGCTAATATTACAACCTCTGTGATTCCATTTTGTTTAAGCCAATTTAGTTGCCACAATAGAATAGGAACACCTGAGATTTCAAGCATGATTTTAGGTGTTTTATCGGTTAAAGGCCTCAATCGCTTCCCAAAGCCTCCCGCTAAAATAACTGCCTTCGTACATTACACCTCAGAATAGAGATTTATTCATTTTCCAATCGTTTTAAGTTTTCCTTCCAAAAAGTTAATCAATATGGTAAACGGAGGCAGACCTAGCCGGCCATAGCAATGGGGTTCCACCCGGTCCCATACCGAACCCGGAAGTTAAACCCGTTGACGCTACCGTGTTAGTGAGGTCCGAGAGGTCTCGTGAAGCGGTGGTGCCGGCGACTTATCAAATTCACGCAATAATTTGGCGATATTTCTTTAACAAAACCGCTGATTCTAAATCTATTTAGACTTTAGACTAAATGACTTTGTAAGATAAATAATATTTGCAACAGCTATTATAGCAGTCACACCTATAATTGCTATTAACAATATTCTTAGGTCACCGAATATTTCGGTTAAATGATCATCTGCAGAATTTTGCGTAGATACTATCTGTTGATCAATATTATCAAGCTTTGAGTTTGTACTTTGTTGTTGAGATACAAGGTCAGCAATTTCCTGATTTGCGGTTTCTAATTGTGATGTCAATGTATTGAGTCGATTGTTCGCTATTGACAATTCTGATGTGATACCGACGAGTTTACTATCGGAAATGCTAAGTTTTGTACTTACATCCTCTAACTTCAAATTTGTATCATCCAGAATTGAGGTAATAATCTCTAATCTGGATGACATAGATTCTAGTTCTATATTTACGTCATTTATTCTAGATGAGACCTCACCTAAAAGTGATGAAACTCCTTGAAGCTCAAATGAGATATCTTGGATCCCCACTGTAACTGCATCAAGCTTCTCGTGTGCTAATGGATCTGTAAAGGGTACAGCAGACATACCAACAATTGGTATCCTGAAACCTTGTGAAACATGTTCTTCAGGAATTATATCTACAGTTGTTAGAACAAGATCCTCTTGAAGCCCTACATCTTCAATCACGTCAAAGGTTGATCTCCAAGCTGGTGCTTGAGCGAAGAAATCAATGGTGGATGAAGCTGCAAGTGAGCCAGCATAAGCTGTAACATCCGATGGTGGAGTAAATGGAATAGATGCAATCCACATAGTATTTGCAGGGATAATGATTGGCATATCTTGGACGATTGAGATAGCGCCTCTTATTTCTCCATCAAAGAAACCAAACCAGGGCAGGAAAATATTAATGCCTGTCAACGTGATTGGATAACTACTATTCATATTCCAGACAGAAACATCAATGGTATTACTTACACCTGGTGTAACTACCTCCTTTACATGTGCTGATGATAAGATAAGCCCAGTATATGGTGTACGTTCGAGAGCAGCCCATCTAATATTCACGCCTTCATTTAGAAATGAGTTTAAACCAAAGATATCATTATAGTTTTCTTTACTTACAGTAATAATATAATTTCCTCTAGCAGGAAGTACAATTTCAGCTATACCACTGATGTTAGTTGTAGCTTCTTTTATCAGTGTGTAGTTAAGTGGTGTGTAAATTTTAACAGTTGCATCTTCAATAAATTGAGCATTACCGATATCAAAGACAGATAATCGCATAGATGGAAGTAAAATTGGTCTCAATAGAATACTGTATCTACCAACTCCATAAGTTGAGTCAGCATGCTTTACTTCAATGTAATAAGTTCCGTTCTCTGAGAAATCTCGTGTTATTTTCGTATAGCTCCATGCAAGAATAGATTCTTCAGATGAATAAAGTGTTAAGAATGCATTCATAGCTAAGCTTTGATTAGAAACTTCTATTACAAGTGAATCTCCTTCAGTTACATTAAACTTAAACCAATTTTTACCTCCAGGTTGGGATATGACTCCATCCAACAATGTATTTAATTCGATTTCTTGAGCATCTACACCAAATTCGTCTTGGGCATTGACAGATATTGTCATTTCTGAAGAAAGAAGACTAAATAATATTATAATTGATAAAACAGTCTTTAATTTTCCATTTTTTGGCATACACTTCTTCATAATTTAATATATTATAAAGGCATTCATTAATTGCATCAATTTTTTAACTGAATATAAGGAAATCGTGCAATAATTGTTTAACACAATGCTAAAATACTGTTCATTATTCTTTCGGTGCAGTATAAAACATGTCTATAATTTCACCTTTATTTGGTCTACCAGGAGGAGGCTCATTTGATAATCCAATTTGGTATATAATAATGTATTTACCCATTCTCCTCTTCTTCTTTTATGGACAGAAAATCCAGTCTTGGATGATGTTAAATGATGTCTCAAAGTCTCTTAATCGAATAAAGGTTATGAAAGAAGATACAAAGAAAGAGGCAGTTGAATATATTAAGAAGACTATTAAGCCAGAAACTGATCCTGATGAGCGAATAGATCAATTCTTGGAGTATTTTACAATAATGCCTGTAGATACTGATCCTTCAGGAATTATGAATAAAATTGAGCATATTATGCTTGTTAGAGATGATCGAGTAAAAGAGGAGATAATGATGATGGGTCCCAAGGCAGATAAAGTTCAGATAAGTATTGCCGAGAATATGCTTGAAGTTGCTTCATCAATGAATCTTATCTTCAAGATCGTGAGACATTTTTACATAATGGGTAAAAAAACTTCCAGTATCTATGTGTTGGCTCAACTTCAGATGCTTATGCCTCTTATTCTGCAAGAGGCAGAGGCACTTACTAATGCAATGGACACATTCAAGGAAGCCCAACCTATTGGGGATGGAATAGGTGCTATGGTTGCTGGAAAATTAATGCTGAAAACTAAAAAGAAGCAAATAGCAAAGGACACTGTCTATTCTGTATCAAAGCACAATGGTAGAACTCTTCACCTTATCAAGGCTGAAGGACCAGCTGGAACCGTTGGTCAACCAGGTGTAGCAGTTGAAAAAGTTATTGGAGAAATGGGAGAAAAGGTGGATGTAATAATCATGGTAGATGCAGCATTGAAACTTGAAGGTGAAAAAACAGGTGAAATAGCTGAAGGTATTGGAGCAGCAATAGGTGGGATAGGTGTGGAGAGATATCAGATAGAAGCAGTTGCTACAAAAAATGGAATACCACTTTATGCGATCGTAATTAAGCAGTCGCTAGTGGAAGCTATTTCCGTTATGAGAAAAGATATTGCTGAGACCTTTGATACGGTGAATAAAAGAGTGGATCGGATCATAGATGAGAAGACCAAAAAAGGTGATAAGATTCTCATTGTCGGTGTGGGCAATACTTTTGGGGTTGGTCAGTAATTGAGTAAAACAAAAGCAAAGCCCATTAAAAAGCCTAAGTTTACAGTATATACAATAGAGGTGTGTCCCTCTTGTGACTTCAAGACAAAAAGACCATTTGCACCAGGTGATTATGTATTTCAAGAATCTGCAGAATGCTCACATTGCAAAAAAGCCAAAAGCAGAATTAAAATGATTTACGCAGAACCAATAAAGAAATCTTAACAATAATTAGGTTATAATAACTGACCCAGTTTCTGTTGGCATAATTGTATGTTCAAATTGTGAGACATACATACCTTTCTTTTCCACAAGAATGGGGTAACCTCTCAAAATCTTTCGATTAACAAGCTCATCAATAATACTCTTCATTTTTTCTTTTTTGAATAAAGAAAGATACCAGCGAGGAGCGAAAGGCAAGGTTTTTCGACCATTCCATATTTCATCAATCAACATGTCTAAGTGCTTCTTTCCAGTCTTCTTCCGAGAAACTAGCGCAAAAATACGTGGTGCGCCACCATCAATTACTAAACCATCTCCATCTTGAAGTGTGAGGAAAGGCTCGATTGCATAAGATGTACCTAGATTGAGTCGTAGTGTTCCAGGTATCCAAACATTGGGTATGGATGTACCTGCGTGAATCATATATTGTCCAGTTGAATGTCCAGTAAGGTTTGAAATAGGTCTAAATCCCCATCGTTCAGCAGTTTCAGATATTACTTGTCCTATTTCTCCTGCGGATACATCTCTTTTTACTTTCTTAATCGCTGCATTTAGAGTTTCTTTTGCTGCTTGATTTAATACATCATAATCAGAATTATAAGAGATAGTAGTAGCTGTATCTGCAATATATCCGTTAATATGAACTCCTAAATCGATTGTGACTAAATCCCCATCGTTTACTATTTCATCATGGTCATCCAAATCAGCAGTACAATGCGCAGCAACCTCATTTAGAGATACATTACATGGGAAGGCTAATTCACCTCCAAGTTTCTTTATATTTCCTTCCACCATATCACATATTTCTGATAAACTGTGATCAACAAGATCATGATTCTCCACCATTCCACGGGTCTTTGCAGCTATTTTTCCCGCCTTAATTTGGTCTGAATGAACTGACAAGGTTTACAAACTAAGATATATTATATTAATATATTAATTGTTTAGTGAAAAAGAAGAGTATTCCATATTGAAAAAACGATTTAGAACAGCAGTATTAGGTGGAACGTTTGATATTATTCATAAGGGTCATCAGGCTATCTTTTCAAATGCTTTTGAATCAGCTAACAATATTTTGATCGGTGTAACAACTGATGATTTTGTGGTACGACTCGGAAAGAATATAGATCATAACTTTAAACAACGCGTAGAGAAATTAAGAGATCATCTTGACCAAAGCTTCGATGAGAAAGATTTCCAGATAGTTCCCCTTAATGATTATTTTGGAATTGAGACTTATGCAGATAATGTTGAAGTCATTATTGCCAGCCATGAGACCTCGTCCAGAATAATTGATTTCAATAAGAAAAGGGTTGAAAAGGGGTTTAAAACACTTCAGTTAGAGATTGTAGATACAGTCTTGGCAAATGATGGAAAACCAATATCTTCCGATAGAATAAGAATGGGGGAAATAGACAATGAAGGAAATCTGCTAAAAAATGATTAATCTTTATATCGTATCTTAAAACTCTCCTTCAGAGAATGTCCACCAATGCGGAGTTCGTAGTAACACCGTGGCAAGTAGACGGTGAAGTTGACTACGAGAAACTCATAAAAGAGTTTGGAACTACCAAAATAACAAGTGATCTAATAAACAGATTATCAAAACATACCGGCGAAATTCATAATCTTGTGAGACGGAAGATATTCTTCAGTCACCGAGACCTAAATTGGATTCTTGATAAATATGAAAACGGTGAAAAGTTCTTTTTATATACTGGAAGAGGGCCATCAGGTCAAACTCATCTTGGACACCTTGTTCCGTGGATGTTAACCCAGCATTTGCAGGAGAAATTTGGCGCTGATTTGTATTTTCAAATGACCGATGATGAGAAGTTTCTACACAATCCTGATTTAACATTGGATGATACTCTCAATTATACATATGAAAATGCTTTGGATATTATTGCATGTGGTTTTGATCCAAAGAAAACATTCATATTTTCAGATATAGAATATAGTAAAACTCTTTATAAAATTGCAATCAAGATAGCAAAACACATTACATTTTCTACAGTAAAAGCAATATTCGGATTTAAAAATAGCACTAATATAGGTATGAATTTCTTTCCAGCCATTCAAGCAGCTCCATGTTTTCTACCTTCAATACTAAAGGGGGAGAATATTCCATGTTTAATACCTGCAGCAATTGATCAAGATCCCTATTGGAGAGGTATCGCTAGAGATATTGCTCCAAAACTTGGTTTTTACAAACCTGCACAAATTCATTCAAAATTTATCCCAGGATTAGGTAGAGGAGGTAAAATGAGCGCAAGTCTACCGGAAACTGCGATATTCACTGTAGATTCTCCAAAGGTGGTTCATAGAAAAATAATGAGAGCCTTTACAGGTGGTAAAGCAACTGTTCAAGAACAAAAGAAAGAAGGAGGAATACCGGAAATTTGTCCGATATTCCAGTATTATACAGTATTTCTCAAAGATGATAAAGAAATTGCAGATATTCACAGACGATGTAAATCAGGAGAACTTCTCTGTGGTGAAGATAAAATCCACCTATCTGGGGTGATTAAAGGATTCCTCGATAATCATCAAAAGAAACGCAAAGAAGCCACAAAAGTACTTGAGAAATTTATGTTACGAGATTAAGATGATTAATCCTTAAATGACAGCCACAAAAAGTATAATGTTTGACAGTGATGGGCGTGGCCAAACCTCTACATACCCTCGAAAAAAGAATTCTGAAAACTCTCAATAAAATAAACACGGGTTTACTAGAGGAAGTTGCAGTTGATGCAAACCTAAGTCTAGATCAAACCAGAAGAGCAGTGGAATGGCTTAAGGCAAAAGGAATGGTAAAAATAGAAATTGAGCAAACAACGATATTACATTTGGATACTGGCGGCAAAAAAGCTGCAAAAGAAGGACTTCCTGAGCGTAAACTTGTAAACCATATCATTGATATGAATGGAGAAGTAATCCTAGCTGACCTTAAGAAAAAGTATAGCACTATACCTCAAGAGTTTTCAGCTGCTTTTGGAAATGCCAAAAAAAGAAATTGGATAGCTGTAACTTCTGAAAATGATATCATGTTAGTTAAGGTGAAACAAGTAGCTAAGTCTTTACCTGAAGAAGACCTTATAAAAAAACTAGATCAAGACAAAGTTTTCTACACTACCTTAACAGATGAGGAGAAGACAATTCTAATAAATCTCAAGAAACGACCTCATTATATCAAAGGGAAAGAAATCAAGAAGACTAAGGTCAGCATTACAATATCTGGAAATAAAACTGTTAATTCACTTAGTGAGGAAGCTGAGTTGGAATCATTAACACCAAAACTTCTAGTTTCTGGTGGATGGAAAGAAAAAAAATTAAGATCCTTAGATGTTGAAGCACCTTCTCCACCAATTTATCCAGGTAAGAAACACCCTGTTCAAAGTTTCATAGATGAGGTTAGAGAGATATTTTCAGCATTAGGGTTTGAAGAAATAAACGGTCCCATTATCCAGTCATGTTTTTGGAACTTTGACGCTCTCTTCATACCACAAGATCATCCAGCAAGAGACATGCAAGATACATTCTACCTTTCAAATGTAAAGAGGGATAAGATCAAAGATGAAGTGGTACTAAATAATGTTTCAAAAGTGCACGAAAATGGTGGTGACACAGGGTCGACGGGTTGGGGATACAAGTGGAAGCTTGCAAAATCTAAAGATACTGTTCTGAGAACCCATACCACTGCTGCCACAATAAAATATTTAGCTGATTACAAGCCTAAAGAGTCACGAGTATTCTCGATTGGAAGAGTCTTCAGAAATGAGAAAGTTACATTCAAGAATTCTGCTGAATTCCACCAGATCGAAGGGATAGCTGTTGGAGAGAAGGTAACTCTCAGAGATCTTATGGGATTATTAAGTAAATTCTACTCAAAGTTAGGTTTAAAGAAAGTTAAATTTTGGCCCACATTCTTCCCATACACTGAACCATCTCTTCAATCAATGGTTTTCTTTGAAGATATGAATAAGTGGGTTGAGCTCTGTGGCATGGGTATTTTCAGGCCAGAAGTTACGAATCCAATGGGTGTAACGAATCCTGTATTGGCTTGGGGTGGAGGTCTTGAAAGACTTGTTATGCTTAGGCATGGTATTACAGATATAAGGGAACTCTACAGTAATAATTTAGACTGGTTAAGGAGGATACCGTTGTGCCGGTAATCAACTTATTTTACGACAAATTATCAAAAATATTAGGCCAGCCTCTTTCAAAACAAAGTATACTAGATAACCTTCCTTACCTCGGTATTGACCTTGAAGAGGAAACTGACGATTATGTTAAAGTAGAGTACAACCCTAATCGACCAGACTATTCGAGTGTATGGGGAATAGCTAGAGCACTTAAAGGGTTTTTAGAGGTTGAAACAGGATTACCTCAATATACGATAGGGGATTCCAACATAGTCTTAAAAGTTGATAAATCTATTGTGGAGTTCAGACCATTTTTTGTTGGTGCTGTAGTTAAGGGAGTGAATCTTGATGACGAGTTAATAAAGCAAATCATGGTAATGCAAGATGATCTCGACAACGGAATAGGTCGTCGTAGATCAAAAGTATCTACGGGTATTCATAATCTAGACGCAGTGGATCCACCATTTGAGTACAAAGCTGTAACTCCAGATTTTCGATTTAATCCTTTGGGATACAAGTCTGAGAAAAGTATGAAAGAAATTCTTCAAGATGTTGAGACAGGCCGGAATTACAGTTATATCGTTAAGAAGTTCTCAAGATATCCCTTATTAACTGACAGTAATGATATTGTTCTCTCTTTCCCTCCGATAATAAATGGTGAATCTACTAGAGTTTCAACGGAAACTAAGAACCTGTTCATTGACATCACTTCTACAAATATGAAATCAGCTGAAGATGTACTTGCAGTTTTATTAATGGCGTTTGCTGATATGGGAGGTAAGCTTGAAACTATTGAAGTTCAATATCCTACCTTCAAGAAGATTACACCTGATCTTACAGCTTCAACGATGATTATAGAATCTGCTTTCATCAATAGTCTTCTAGGTATGAATCTCAGCATAACAGAAATTATAAAATATCTGAATCGCAGTCGTTTAGACGCCAAGGCAAACAAAAATTCTATTGAAGTGTTTGTTCCGAGATATAGGTCCGATATTATTCATCCAATAGATATCGTAGAAGAGGTCTTGTTAGGTTATAATGTCGCTAATCTTACACCAACGATCCCTGAGAGTTCACATGTTGGTAGTCTCAACAGTCAATTATTAGATCTAGATTCAGCACGTAATGTGTTCATTGGTTTAGGTTTGATAGAAGTTATGCATTATAGTCTAATAAGTAGAGAGACCATTGTTAGAACGACAGGGAAAGAGCCAAAACAACATCTAAAAGTAGAAAACCCAAAAACGGGTGAACATGAATATCTTCGCTATTCACTTATTCATTCACTTTTATCTACTCTCTCCAAAAATATTCATGAAGAATATCCACAACGAATTTTTGAAATAAGTACAGTGTTCAATAGAAATAGAGAGAATCCAAACAGTATAGATGAAAATAATGTAGCGTCAGTAGTTATTGCCCATACTAACGCAAATTACACAGAGGCCAGATCTTATTGTGAATCTTTTCTAAGTCAATACAAGGCTATCCCTTGTACCGCAAAGGCTGTAGACCAATCTATATATATTCCTGGTCGTTCAGCTGAACTTGAATTAAAAGGAAGTAGAATTGGAAAGATTGGTGAAATCTCACCATCCATCCTTGAATCATTTAGTCTGAGAGTTCCCGTATCTGCATTTGAGATTAATTTAGATTCTATCTGAAGATTTAAACCTAAGATAAACACACTAACATGCCTCCATCGATAAACGCACGCAAAACGGCGGGTGTTTGAAGATGCAATATGTAAACCCTGTTAACCCAGTCGTGTTACAGGTGGAGAAAAATGCCCCGATAGAAAGGCGTAGTGAGATGAAAGACCATTTGGTCTTGCAGTGAACCACGTCAGTCAGAGTCGGGGCACATTAATATCTAGGCCAGTATTTTGACCATTTGAGTCACTTTAATAATTTCCCTATTGTTTGACAATATAGATATGATGTCTTATCGAATATAACCCTGCAACTACTTAACATATATCAACTACTAATAACGAAAGGGTAAATTAGAATTCCTTGGTAACTGTTGAACTCATAGTGAAGAATTGTAGGTTGGTTCAGAACAACCGAATACTGGATGCAGACATGATAATTGACGATGGTAAAGTGAAACAAATAAAAAAAAGTGGATCCGATATAATAGCAGATCGAATCATCGATGCAAAAGAAAATTTAGTTATTCCAGGTTGCATTGACCCCCATATTCATAGTCGAGAACCACAGAGACCAAATACACCAACAAATCAAGAAGATTTTTCATCAGTAACAAAAGCTGCAGCAGCAGGAGGATATACAACCGTTTTTGATATGCCTGTAACTGGACATCCACCGACAACAACTCTAGAAGGCTTTAAAATAAAAAAGAATTTGGCAGAGAAGAAGTGCCTTGTAGATTATGCACTATATGGGGGTGCAGGATATGGAAATAAACAAGAAATAATGCCATTAGCAATGGCTGGAGTAATAGCCTTCAAAATATTTACTCGCGAAATAGAACCTGAAGATAAGAATTGGAAGGGAGTAATTATAGGTAAGGGAGGTTCAGAGACTTTCCTTAGAATTATGAATGAAGTTTCTAAGACAGGACTACCTTTGAATATTCATTGTGAAAATGATAAGCTAGTAGAATTTCATACTAACCAGTTAAAGTCTCAAGGAGAATTGAAACCATCAGCATATAGTAAATCAACACCTAATGCTTCTGAGTTTCTCGAAGTATCTCGAAGCATCAAATTAGCACAGAAAACTCGCACAAAGATAATTATTGCGCATCTAAGTACAGCTGAAGCAGCTTCTATGGTGAAGAAAGCAAAACGTGACGGACTTCCTGTATATGCTGAAACCTGTCCACATTATTTACTCCTAACTGATACAGATATGGTTGAAAAATTGGGTCCATATGGGAAAATATACCCACCACTACGATCAGCTCATGATCGAGAATCATTATGGATGGCATTGAAAGATAAAACTATAGATTATCTAGCGAATGATCATGCACCACATTTGGAAGAAAGCAAAGAACCCGGTTGGAAAAATATATTCAATGCATCCTTTGGTGTACCAGGCTTAGAAACTGCGCTCCCACTAATGCTAACACAAGTGAATCAAAAAAAGATAGATATTTTTAGGTTAGTGGAAATAATGTCAAGAAAACCAGCTATGATCTTTGGAATTAATGAAAGAAAAGGAGATTTAGGTGTCGGAATGGATGCTGATTTTGTGATTGTCGATATAAAACGTGAAGATGTTCTCAGTAAAGAAAAAATGTATACAAAGAGTTCAGCCAATGTCTTTGATGGACATCATGTGAAGGGCTACCCTATACTTACTGCAGTTAGAGGTGAGATAATAATGCAGAATGGAGAGATTGTAAGTAAAGCTGGATATGGTGAATTTGTGTCTCCCGAGTTATTTCAAGGTAAATCTTAATTTTTACAAGAATATTCAATTCTTCCGGCATGATAATTATGCGTAATGAAGATTTAAACCGTGAGATTGCAGAGTCACTAGTTCTGTACATCAAGAACTTGAACGACGAAAGTAATAACGGTTCCCTTGTAGTAGTTGAAGGCAAAAGAGATGTTAATGCCCTAAGGTCTCTGGGGTTTACAGGTAAGATTTTGATGCTTTGCCATAATAACAATTTTGATAGACTTGTATCTGAGGCAGAAAAGTATCGCAAGATAATATTGCTTCTCGACCTCGATAGGAAGGGACGTTCGCTTACAAAAAAATCTGCAATATTATTAGAAGGCAAGAAGCACAAAATTGATCTTTTTTTCCGTCGTAATCTTTCATCAATTACTTGTGGAAGAATAAAGCAGATAGAGGAATTGAGTAAATACACTGAATACATTATTACTTAATCATAATATTATTCAGTAACAAATAATCAATAAGAAATCTAAAAAGACGATTATTGAATTTCAATCATAGGTTTTAGCTTTTATATCTCCAATTGCTCTAAGCGAGAGAATGAAAAGAATCGATGTTGTGGTTATTGTTGGAATAATTGTACTTACGATAATGATTTTCATTTATTATTCATTTCAAACACCTATTGAATCTGAAGAAGTCATCAAAGCAAGTGTAACGATAAATGGAAAAACCATCGTAGTTGAAATAGCCGATGAACCAGATGAGAGGAGTCGAGGCCTCATGTTTAGAGACTCACTTTCAAAAGATACTGGAATGCTTTTCCTTTTTGATAAAGAAGATTTCTATTCATTCTGGATGATGAACGTGAATTTCAACCTAGATCTCGTTTGGATAAACAGTAACGGGAACGTAGTCCACATAGAAAGAGATGTTCCTTCATGCTTCATGAGTTGTCCAACTTATGCACCAAGAGAGGCTGCGAGATATGTGTTAGAGTTAAACTCAGGAGTTGCCAATGAACTAGATTTATTGGTTGGATCATTTGTGAGTATCAATTTACCAATCTAATAGTTTGATTTTAGAAATTCACTAACCTAAAATTTAATTTAAACCTTCGTTTAGATGACCAAAGCACATCTAGAAAAAGGAAGTGAATATTCAATTCAGATTAATCAATAAGATATATCTTAATGCACAACTAAGGGAGGGAGTTAGAGAATATGAAAAATAATTCAAAGATTATTGTTGCAATAATTGCAATTGTAGTTATTGTTGCATCAGCTTATTTTATATTAGACCAAAATGGAATAAATGAAGGGGAGAATTTGAGTAAAGTAGCAGTAATTGAGACAAATATGGGGACAATGGAAATTGAACTTTTCGAGGCTAAAGCGCCTGAAACAGTAAAGAATTTTGTTAAGCTAATAGAGGAAGGTTTCTATGATGGAGTAATATTTCATAGAATCATAAGCGGATTTATGATTCAAGGTGGCGACCCAACAGGAACCGGGATGGGAGGTCCAGGGTATAAAATTGATGATGAGTTTCATCCAGATTTAAAACATGATTCAAAAGGGATACTTTCAATGGCTAACGCAGGTCCTAATACAGGTGGATCTCAATTCTTCATAACCTTAGCACCAACACCACATCTTGATAATCGTCATGCTGTATTCGGTAAATTAATTTCAGGAGAAGAGGTTCTTGATGAAATTGGTGCAGTTCCTACTGGTCCAAATGATAAACCAATCAACGAAGTTAAGATGATTAAGGTAACAATAAAGTAACGGATTTTCACATAAACTGTTAGAATCAATTCAAAACAAGAATAATCCTAATTAAAAAATAATCTTGGTTAATTAGATAATCTTTGACTGAATATTAATGCAGATATTACGTATAAATAAAAAAAGGAAATAAATATCTAATTAGTGAAACACCAAATAGTTATATATACACTATTTTCTATTTATCAAACGTTAAAATTGAAATTAACTAATATAATTGGAGGCATTATTAATGCCAGAGTCTGGTATTATCAAATATCACGTAAGGATAAGATTTGAAGTAGAAGGCGTAGTAGAAAAAGCAGATTTAATAGGTGCAATCTTCGGGCAGACAGAAGGACTTTTCGGCCCCGAAATGAATTTACATGAGCTTCAAAAGAATTGGAAAGTAGGACGCATTGAGATAAAACTAGAATCAAAGAATGGTCGAACAAATGGCCAAGTAATAATTCCGATGGGAACAGATATGTCAACGGCAGCTCTAATCGCGGCAGCTATAGAAAACATAGACAAAGTAGGACCTTGTACAACACATTTCAGCCTAACAGCCATAGAAGATGTCAGAGCTATAAAACGAAAAGCTATTGCAGAACGTGCAAAAATCATTATGAAAGAATGGGCGTCAAAGACATCTAGTCAAAGTGAAGAAATCTTAAAAGAAGTATCTGCATCTACAAAAGCAGCTAAAATCATTACTTTCGGAAAGGAGAATCTTCCTGCAGGACCTGAAATCTATTTATCCAATGAAATTTATCTTGTAGAAGGTAGAGCCGATGTAAACAATCTTCTAAGGTCAGGAATAAGCAATGTGATAGCTATGGAAGGAACAAAAGTACCACAATCTATTATTAATCTCGCTAAAGATAAGAAAATGATAGCATTTCTAGATGGAGACCGCGGAGGAGACTTGATACAAAAAGAACTATTACAAGTAATAAAACCAAAGAAAATATATCGAGCCCCAAATGGAAAAGAGGTTGAAGATCTAACACCTGTCCAGATTTTAGAAATACTAAATGAAAAAACTACAAAGGTCGAATCGGAACACAAACCAGAAATAAAATCAGTACCAAAACCAATACCAAAACCGCCCAAGATACCTCAAACTTTACAAACAAAGATCAAAGAAATATATCCTAAAATTAATGGAACACTTGAAGCAGTTATTCTAGATGCAAAAATGAAGAATATATTGCAAGTGCCAGTCAATCAGCTTTTCGAAAGCTTATCATCTCAAAAGAATGCAAAGACCATAATCTTTGATGGAATAGTAACTCAAAGGCTTGTAGATGTATGTGCAAGTATCAATGCAGAAACTGTTATTGGTCACAGAGCAGGTAACATCGCAAAAAAGCCGACAGATATAGCAATATTGACCTTTGAGCAACTTGAATTAGATTGATAGTCATTTGTATCAGTAGATGATAATCCACAGACTAGTTCCAAAAACTGGGTTAGCAGTTCTTACCCCAGAGAATGCGGAAGATCTCTGGGTTCTACGTAGATTAGTCTCTCCTGGAGATTTGGTTTCTGGAGAAACTTCCAGAGTTATCAAAGAAACTGGAGAATATACACGCCCAGACAAAGGTGAACGAATAAAGATTTCAGTAACATTGAAAGTGGAACGCGTAGCATTAGATTCAGCTTTAGAGAGGTTGAGAATAAGTGGTGATATTACTTCAACCTCAAATGAATTAGTTTCAAAAGGTGGATCACATTCACTTGTTGCAGTTCCGATGAAACGAATCGGTCTACAGAAAGAACATTTGAGCTCAATGGAAATAGGGTTGATCAAGAAAAGCCAAAATGAGGAAGATGGTTTCATATTATTGGCAATAGATAGACGCGAAGCCGGTCTTGGTCTAATTAAGGGAATACACTTACAGATATTTCCTTCAATACAGTCAGGTTTCTCTGGTAAATTTTATCGTGAAACTTCAAAGCCGCTTGAACCGTACTTTAAGGACGTAGAGAAGTCTATTTTACGAATTTTTCAGAAAGGTATGCGGATTTATATTTCAGGTCCTGGTCACATAAAGAATGAATTTGTAAATCTACTGTCAAATAGTGGAAGCAAATTAGCTCCAGCTGTTAAGATCGTAGATGGAATAGATTCTGCAGGTGATGATGGAATTTACTTGGGGTTACATTCTAAAGACTTGAGAGAAAATATCTCTGAAAGCAAACTTGGTAAAGCAGCAACTCTACTTGAAGAAGTAGTTCGACGTATAGCTGTTGAAGATGATCGTATTGCTCTGGGATTCTCGGATGCAATTAAAGCATCTGATGAAGGTGCTATTGAATCCCTCTTAGTTTCTGACCGAATCTTTGAACTTGGAGTTGACGAGGATGAGATAATTAAGCTTCTGAACAAAGTAGAAGCTCAACGTGGTAAAACGTTTCTGATAGATTCTTCAACAGATTTAGGGGTTCAAGTATCCAAGTTAAGTGGGGTTGTATCTCTTCTAAGATATCCTGTGTATTTCGGTTAGAAACTACCGGTTACATTATTCAACCAATCTAAATATTTTTTATTCATATCAAAAACAGCTATTTCTATAACTTCTGGAGTATTAAAGGGGTGTTGTGCTTCAACTTCTTTCTTTAGATCGTTCATTTTTTCTTGAGTTGTTTTATATATCGCGAGATATTCTCCAGACTCTTCGTATTTATCTTTCCAGATATATCTGGACTCTATCTTAACAAGATTTACACATGCAGCTAGTCTCTTTTCATGTATAAGATACTCAGCTGCTTTTTCTGCTGATTTTAAGTCAGGATATGTAGAGATTATGATTCGTCCATTCACATATTTTACAACCTGAAGAATCAATGTAAATTATACTATATTAAGCAAATAGGTATGGACCAACTATCACTGCCATTAAGATTGCAACTATGAAGAGAGATAAACATATAGTTATTCTCTTTGCAGTATTTTCTTTCCAATTTCTTTTACTTCCATAGGATTGAAGAGCTGATCTTAAGGCTTGTCCACCATCCAGTGGATATAGAGGAAGTGCATTAAATATAGCCAGATTGAAGTTTACGAACCATAGCCAGAATAGAATGTTTGCAGTGAAGAATGTATAATCACCTAATGGTGAAGTATAGAAATTCTGCATTGTTTCAGAAAATGGAACACGCTCTTGAGCTAAATTGAATGTTGGAATATACAGGTAGATTAGTGGAGAAGTTATTTGTGGTCTCCTATAATTATCCAAGAGATCTGAAATCATGGATGAATCTAATCCGCTGAAACCAATAAATGCACGTGAAGTATCGTTAAAAGATGCTAAAACGATATCGCGTTCTATTTCATCGCCATCATGAAGAAATGCTAGTGAAATTGTGTCGCCTGGATTAAAACCTGAAAGTATATCTTGAATTTCGTCACCACTAGTTACAGTAACTCCATTTAATGCTATAACAGTGTCTTTTGGTAACATACCTGCATTATAAGCTGGTGAATCTTCATAGACTCCCATTATGCCTACACCACTAGAAGCAGGAAACATACTTCCGACTAGAAGCATCAATCCTATTAATGAAATAATACCTACAACAAAATTACTCATCGGTCCCGCAGCCATAACCCTACCAGTTTTACGTGCTGCCGTCTTCTTAATCTCCTCTTCATCAATATCTACAAATGCTCCAATAGGTAAAATGGCTAAGAATATTAAACCACTTGATTTTACTTTTAATTTGAATGACCTAGCTAGGATTCCGTGAGAACCTTCGTGAACTACCATAGCAACAACGAGAGCTACCCAACCATATATCAGAGGGACATATGGGTTAAGACCAGGTATGAGAATGTGGACAAATGGACCAGATGATCGTACAAATTCTCGTACTGGAGAACTTGCAAGCATTATTGAGGCTGAGAATAGAATAAGGCCAAAACCTACTGCGCCAACTAAGGGGAAAATGTATAGAGCTACAGTTCCAAAAAATCTGGTTGTTTTTAGTTCAGCTAACTTATCCATAAGGTCTAAGCCCCTTTTTGTTCTTAAGAGAAAAAAAGGAAATTGAAATGAGAGTGTTTTTTCTTCTTCTGGTTCCTTTGCTTCTGTGGTCTTCTCGTTTTTGTCGCTCACGCTAATATCTATATGAAGCCACAATTAAATACTGTAAAAAGGTGGTGGTCACTATAGAAAATACTATGGAAAAATGCAGTAAATGCAAAAAAAATTCAGTTTTTCAAAGAGCATATTCAGGTGAGAAGTTGTGTAGTGACCATTTTAAAGCATCAATTGTTGAAAAGACACGGAAAACAATTTCCAGTTATAGCATGATGAAACATGGTGATACAATAGCAGTTGCAGTTTCTGGTGGAAAAGACAGTCTCAGTCTCCTAGGTGTACTTTCCAAACTCACATCTAGACATAGAGAGAAAATAATTGTTGTAACTGTAGATGAAGGCATAAATGAATATCGTGATGAAGCGGTAAAATTATCTTCAGATATGGTATCAAATTTAGGATTAAGCCAAGAGATTGTTTCTTTCGAATCTTTGTTTGGTTTTACGTTAGATGAAGCATTGGATTTAAGGAAGGATACGAAGATTTCGTCTTGTTCGGTATGTGGTATTCTTAGACGTAGAGCCATAGATTTAGCCGCTAAGAAGGTTGGAGCTGATGTTGTTGCTACTGGTCATAATTTGGATGATTTTGTACAAACCTATTTTATCAATTTAACAAGTGGCGACATGGGACGTCTTGAGTTCCTAAGTCCATTCTTCGAGTCTCAGACAGATTTACCACGTAGAGTAAAGCCTTTTATTGAAATATATGAAGAAGAGATTGCTTTCTATGCTTACCTTGAGGATATACCTTTCCAATCCATACCTTGCCCCTACATGAATGAAGGTATAAGGACTGAAATTAGGAATTTTCTTAACAAACTTGAAAGGAATCATCCAGGCATAAAGTATAACACGTATGGTACAGCTCTTAAGATATTATCTAGCACACATTCTTCACGAAAGAGAAGAAGATGTGAAAGTTGTGGACACCCATCATCAAGTAACATATGTTCGTCTTGTAGAACAATTCAAATGATACAGAACAATCTCTCAGTTAACTAATTCTAGAATAATAATTTTCTAATCATCTTGCAGCATTTTTTTCATTTCTCGATATTCTTCCTTAGTGATTTCGCCTTTAGCAAGCCTTAACTGCAATATCTTGAATGGGTCAGAAACAGATTTTTCTTTCCTTTTATTCTCGTTTCTTTGTTTCTCACTTATTTTAGAGCTCATCCTCTTTTGTTTGTTCGCTTTTTCCTTTTGTTCCTTAATTTTTTCTTTTATTCCAATTCTCTTATTATTTTTCGATTTATTTTTAATACGTTTACTACATTCAGCACATAGTTTACTTTCATCGTCTTGTGGATTCCAATATTTAGTTTCAAACCAACCAAATTGTTTTCCACAATCAGCACAATTGTTTACCAACTATATTCTTTTGAAGTTAAAAGCTATATCAATATTTCTAACATCAAGTACTAGTTAATTGTAGTTAAATAAAAAAAAGTTGGTTAGGTGTTTTCATCGTCTGCACCTGTAGGGTGAAGACTATGAGAAATCAGTTGCGTGATATTTTATGCTGAATAAGCAAATATAGGTACTACTTACTATACCGTATACGGTGGAAGGTAGGGCTGGGGGGATAGTCGTCCCCCGTCCTGAAACCGACTATACGCAGGAGCCAGTAACTATCGGGTAAAACGCTCCCGTTGGAAACTTGCCTTTCCTGTAGGGATGAAGACACGCCGTAGCGGGTGGCTATAAGAAGCAGGCCTCTCGAAGGAGAGGCTCGACTTTGTGCCGCTGAACTGAGCCAGGTCCGGGAGGGAGCAGCTCTAAGGTGGGATGACCACGCTGTTGCGTCTACGTGTATGACTTTGTGGGATTGGAGATGAGATTTGATGGGGACGCGAATGCCGATAGATCTTCCATCATTTACAAATTTTGTATTCCTTAATTTCAAGGGGAAGGCTTTAAATCAGGAGCTAGTTGTTCAAACACAAATCAATAAGACATGATTTGCCGGGGTCGCCTAGCCTGGTAGGGCGCAGGCCTGCTAAGTCTGTGACTGTAATGGTCTCGTGGGTTCGAATCCCACTCCCGGCGCCAGATCTCAAACATCATTTACAGAACTCTAATCAAATAACATTATTCTATTCCCGTATTGATTTTCCCTTCGAATGTTTTTCGGTCAGATAGTTTGAGTATTTTCCCTTTAAGGGAAACCAACGATTCGTCTTCACCTTGGTCAATATTATCAATAGATAATCCAGTTCGATACAATTTAACCAATTCAGGAATCATATTCGGTTTAAAAAGTTGACATCTTATTCGGAAAATGTCGACACCAACAGCTTTTAGTTCCTGTAAATGTTCGATTAAACAGATATCCTTTGAAGACAAGATATTAGTTCTTGAAAACTCGTCACACTTTACTGGATAAAGCAAGTCTTTTTTGTCTTTCAGATAGAATCCTTTTTCGTTACAAGTTTTTCTGCACGATATTTTGTCTTCACTATTTATGGCATTTGAAACTGGGCAGTATTCTGACAACATCAGGACAAGAGGTCCATGAACAATATATTCGATTTCACCTGGTGCCCCACCTGCTATTCGTGCAACCTGAGATAAATGAAGTTCATGAGAGAGAGTCATTCTTTCAGTGGATTTGAAAAGAAGGTTACGCGCAACTCTATTGAAAACATTAAGGGAAGAATCAAGATATGCAGTTAAACCCATTTGCTTAACAAGTTCTAATGTACCTATGTCTCCAACAAGGAATTTATCTGCGCCTTCGCTTTCGAGATTAGTAATAATTTCTTTTAGGTGTTCATCGTTCCCCATCATCTTAGATAAAACTATAGTGATAGGTACTCCGCTTTCATTAGCAATATCAATGGCTTGTCGATAATTATTAAGATCTAGATTTTTTGTGGATTCTGGGAATCCACCAAAATAGATTTCATCTGCACCTGCTTTAATTGCATGTCTAATTGAATCAAGTGTATTTACTTCGACACATATCTTTGAAGAATTCTTGGTTTGCTCATTTTTAGTAGTCAACACAAGAGAAGATAGTCTCTCATATCCTCTGCTTTGATTAAAATTAATCTTAGAATTATGAATTTGAGGGATTGATTCCTGATTTGAAAACGTAGCTCTTGCTTTTTCATGAAGAGATGAATCCCTAGTTTTTCGCACAAATGAATTTGGAATTGGTTGAAATGGAAGAAATAATTCTCCAACACATTTAGGAAGAATTTCACTGGTTCTTCTGCCTCCTGTAAATAATTTGGTCAATACGAGACCTTTGTACCCAAAAGATGTCATAAACTCTAAGCCATCTCCTACTCGAATGGCTTCAGAGAATAGTATCGAAACTTTCTTGAAGGATTCATCATATCCCACAATAGTACCTACTTCGATACCTCTGTTACCCGGTCTTCCACTGTTAATCGCTTTGCCGCCCGGATACCGATAAAGAGACCCCTTTGTGAATTCTCTATTGAAAATTGCTTCGAGTTCCTTCTGTTCAGCATGTGTTGGCTGCCGATAATCATCATCTATTAATTTCCTGTAAATTCCAGTAACTACAGCAACATACTCGGGGATTTTCATTCGACCCTCAATCTTTAAAGCATCGACACCTGCTGAGACAAGTTTACCAATATCTTCAGAAAGGTTCAGATCCTTCATTGATAATAGATGGGGACCATCAGTACGAAGAGTTGTACCATTTCCTGTAATTATATTGTATGGTAGCCTGCATGGCGATGCACATCTTCCTCTATTTGCACTTCTTTCACCTAAGAAACTACTAAGATAGCATTGTCCAGAATACGAGTAACATAATGCTCCATGCATAAAAACTTCCACTTCAACACCGTTTTTCCCCTTAATCTTCTGAATCTCTTCAAAGGATAATTCTCGTGGTAAAGTAGCTCTTTTCGCTCCTTGATCCACCCAGAATTTTACACCCGATATGCCACAAACCGATGCTTGTGTACTTACATGTAATCTTAAATCAGAATGTAGTTCTTTGCAGAGTTTTAAGACACCAACATCCTGGACAATAATCGCATCAGTCTCCAAATGATGAAGGTTTGTTAAATAATCATCAAGATCGTTTAATTCACGATCTGCAATTAATGTATTAACTGTAACATATATCTTGACGTTTCTGTTATGGGCATATCTTATTGCTTGTTCAAGCTCATCAAGACCAAAATTTCTAGCTTGAATCCTAGCATTGAATTTCTTTCCACCTAAATATACAGCATCAGCACCGTTCCAAATCGCGGCTCTTAATGCTTCAAAGTCACCTGCGGGTACTACAAGTTCGGGCTTCATTGTCAATATGCACTTCTAAAAATAATCTTTCAATCTCCACTGTTAATCGATTATCCCATCCTTTATTAACGCTGGTAGAATCTTGTTCTCTATGCTTGGTGCAAGTATTAAGTTGTGATTACTTCCAATCCAAGCTGTCTCATCTATTTCAGAAGAAGGCTCTAGAACTCCTTCAATCTCTCCTATTGAAAGAGATATTCGTATGATTGTATCAGGCTCATTGGCAGCTACATCCTCGAATGTTCCGTAAAATCTTACTGAACCGGGACGAATAATTGTGTTAAGTTCTTCTTTTATTTCCCGATTCAAAGTTTTTTCTATGTTCTCACCTTTCTCTGGTCGACCACCAGGCAACAGATACTTTGATGTGTTTTTTTCGCGTAATACTAGTAATTTCTTATTCCTAACTACAGCTAAGCCATATTTGAATATTTTACGCACATCAAACCACAACTAACTTTTTCCGCTGATTTCATCCACCAGCTCTTTTGCACGATCGAATCGTACTTTCTGTTCTTCAATCATTTTGGTAGTTACTTCATCAATAACTTTACCTTTAGCACCTGCAGAAATAGCCAAATTCCTTGCGTGTAGCTTCATATGCCCTTTCTGAATTCCGTCAGATGAGAGAGCTCTTAAAGCAGCAAGATTCTGGGCTAACCCAACAGAAGCCATAACTTCACCCAGCTCTACAGCAGATTTTATTCCTAGAATTTTTTTGCATGCTTTTGCAACTGGATGAACTGCTGTAGCACCACCAATAAGCCCGACAGCCATAGGTATCTCTATGGTCCCCACTAGGTCTCCTTTTTCATTTTGCTCCCAAGTTGTCAGCGGAAGATATTCACCAGAAATTGCTGCAAATGAGTGTGCACCAGCTTCTAAAGCTCGTGTATCTTGGCCAGTAGCTAGAGCTACTGCAGATACCCCATTCATAATTCCTTTGTTATGAGTAGCACAACGATATGGGTCTGCTGCTGCAAACGCATATGCAGCAACTACACCTACAACTACTTCTTCACCACCTAAAGCTTCTTTTGGGAAAATAGCTTTGGATCTTACTAGGCGTTCAGACGCCAGGTTAGAGATTATTCTAAGATTTACTTTTCCCCCAGTTATCTCTTCGATAAGTGGGGCTACTGCTTCCGCCATTGTGTTTACAGCATTAGCTCCCATTGCATCTCGACAATCAACAAGAAGATTAGTCACAACCATGGGCCCAATAATTGAATCAATCACATCTGCAGAGACATCTTTTGCACCTCCACCAAGCTTCACCAAAATTGGATCCTGCTCATTTGCTTTCTCTAAAATAGTATTTTTAGATTCTAAAATACTCATTTTACCACCATATGGATCTTCGATATCGACAGTTTGAATTTGCCCAATCATAACAGGACCAGTATTACTTGCCTGAAAACCTCCACCTAAACGTGCAATTCTGGCAGCATTACTTGCTGCAGCTATAACCGAAGGCTCCTCGATAGCCATAGGAATAAGGTAATCTGTGTCATTGATTAGAAAATTTACAGCAATACCAAGAGGTACAGACATTAAACCAATAACATTCTCAACCATTCTATCTGCATCTGTAAGTTTTAATCCTGAAAAGTTCTGAATAGCATCAACCTCCTCTTTAGAGAGATTTGAGAAATCCTGAACAAGTTTCAGTCTTTCAGCAGGACTAAGTTTATAGAAACCAGATATTTTAGAACTTTTTCCCAATAGTTAAACCTCGTTTGATTATAGTATCAAAGAGATGTTTATTTAAACTCGACCAAAAAAAATAATTATTCAACAATAATCGAAACTCAAGTTTTAAAGATAGTTTATTCTAATCCCCAATATACTACATATATCCCCAAATCATACGGTTGATGTCCGACCTGGATATTTGTTTGTCTAAAAGCTACGATATATTCACCTGGCTCAGTAATTATTATTTCTTCTGAAATAGCATTACCGTTGGAACCATTTTCCACTACATATTTCGTAAACCCTTCTCCAGAATCTATTAACTCTTGAATTTTAGATTCAGTAATATTCACTACATGCCAAATTATCCAAGCTTCTTGATCAGGTATCCAGATTTGAACTAGCAAATATGGTGGATGTTCTTCATCATAAAAATAATGGTCATCTAAGATAATAGATTTCAACATAAAGGCATCCAGATAAACTACACTATTCTCCACTGAAAAAAATTCCTCTTGCTTTTGCACAAGTCCTGATTCAGGAGAACTTGGAGTCAAGAAAAATATCAAGAGCAGTACAACAAATATACCAATAACCATAAGCATCAGATTTTTTCTGTTCATTTTATAGACTCCTTAAGGTTCATCAACATCAATAATAATCACATAATAAAGATTTTATTATTACATACTTAATAGTTGGAGTCAGTGGGCCGGTCGTCTAGCCTGGTTAGGACATCGCACTGACACTGCGAAGGTCAGTGGTTCAAATCCGCTCCGGCCCATTTCAAATTAAATCCAATCTTTTTAGGTCCATCAATCTTTATTGAAATATTATTGTTCTGTCAAGATTTTTTTTCATGATAAAGAAGTGTTATCATCGAAGTGGAAGACACCATTAATCATAGATTATCAAATACAATAAGAGTTACAATTATTATTACTGAAATCATAATTATAACAATCATGTTAACCATGTGATTATTTTGGTTATCTGAAAAGAGAATTGATGAGAGATACACCGATGACCATAGTCACACTAGACGCATCATTAATGGTTGGAACGGATGTAATATGAAAATTAGAGAGTGAAGTGGTACAAAAAGAATTCAGTGTAAAACGTCTATTTTGCACTAAAACAATTTACAGATTTTAGAGTTTAAGTCATATTAGATGGAAGGCAATATTTCTTCTGCACAAGCCCTTAATTGACCCATAGGATTCTTAGCTGCAAATCTCAGTATCATTGTTTTAACACCTATCTCAGAATACTGATCTATTTTCTTTAGAACTTCGTCTGGCGAAATGTAAGTTTGTTTACGTCCATGTGTTGATAAAGTGGATTCATGCATTCCACCAATGTAGAATTCTTCCTCAGATTCTGATGCCCCTGATTTTGGTGCTAGATTTGTGTAAATATAGACTGCCGGATGAATTTCAGAAAGTGACCTTCCTTTCGATTTTGCCCAATCACATATAGTACCCCAATGTTGTTTGTACTCTTCAGGTGGGATATCGAAAGGTATCCATCCATCAACAACCTCAGCAACTCTCTGGAAAGTACGTTTGGAAGCACCACCAATCCATATCGGGGGATGTGGTTTCTGTACTGGCTTTGGATCAAGATTTACGTCTGATAAGTTATAGAATTCACCTGAAAAATTAACTTCATTCATTGTCCAGAGCATCCTTAACACCTTAATTGCCTCATCCATTCGTTTCCCTCTTCTTTCAAATGGTACTCCACAAGCTTCAAACTCTGGCTTTGCATCTTCTCCTCCAGGTGCCACACCTAGAATAACTCGGCCTCCAGAAATATGTTCAAGAGTGGCAATCATTTGAGCTACTAAAACGGGGTTACGAATAGGAAGAAGAAGAGTGGCTGTCCCCAACATAACTTTCTGGGTTCTTGAAGCAACTGCCGCCAATGTCATCAAAGCATCAATTCTAGCACGAAGAATACTGTCACCAACCCAAAGAGATGTAAAACCAGATTCTTCAGCTAAACCTGCCATTTCCAATATTTTACTAAACATCGGAGTGCCTTTATGTGCAGAAGTGGGAAGTAGTAAACCAAGATTCATTTTATTCTTTGACAAGAAAATATCACAAAATGCCCTAAAGATACCAGATAATTATATGTTATCAATCTAGTAATTAGTACTCAAACGAATTTAATTTAAGATTTATTTCAGCAGAATACTGTCTGTTACACACTGTATTATGGACCTTAGATCAATCTGTAAATCGACTTTGCACTACATTCCAATCAATATTCTTGAAGAAGGCTTCAATGTATTCAGCCCGCTTAAGACCATAATCGATCATAAAAGCATGCTCAAAAACATCCATAATTAATAGAATTGACCCCCCAGAAATATGGCCAATTTCATGTTCATTTATCCAAGTATTAAAGAGGCGTTTCGATTCAGGATCGAAATATAGTGCAGTCCAACCAATACCCCTCATCATACCAGTAGCTTTGAAATCTTTCTCCCAATTTTCAAGCGATCCGAAATCTGTCACTATCGCCTTAGCTATTGCAGAATTTGGATCTAACGAGTTACCACCAGCAGTTAGATTATCAAAATAATTTTCATGAAGTCGCATTCCGTTCCATTCCCAACCAAATCTCCTTTTTAACTCAGCATACTCCGATGATCCTGTACCATCTTCTTTGAGAATAGACTCTAATCTGTTTATGACTTTATTTGTATTAGTGACGTATCCCTGATATAGAGTGAAGTGATTCTTCAGAAGTTGATCACTTAAGCCGGTTGCTCCTAAAAGGCCATCATAATTTTTAGAAATATATTGCATAAATAATATGGACGTTCTCATCTTTAAAATATTTTTTGGTTTATTTATTCAATTATAAATTTAAGACTGAGAAAACTTCATATTGCCACATAAGTAGATGAAGCACACGCTGCGGGGGTTGCCAAGCCAGGTCAAAGGCGCAGGGCTTAGGACCCTGTCCCTCAGGGGTTCGTGGGTTCAAATCCCACCCCCCGCACCAAAATCATTAGGATTTAACGTGGAGACCACATTCACTTTGGTCTCTAGGTTCCCACCACCATCGACCTGCTCGTGCATCTTCTTCGGGTTTTATTGCCCGTGTACATGGTGCACATCCGATACTAGGGAAACCGGAATCATGAAGTGCATTATACGGAAGATTGTTCTCCCGGATATACTTCCAAATATCCTCTGAAGTTTTGTCTATAATTGGATTGATCTTAATGATTCCACGGTGTGCTGAATCGACTTCAACCTTTGGAGTATCGTTTCTTGAGGCGGCTTGATCTTGTCTCAAACCTGTTATCCAAGCATCTAAATTAGAAAGAGCACGATTTAATGATCCAATTTTCCGAACTCTACAGCAAAGCTTACGTTCCTCAACACTATTATAAAATAGGTTAACACCATGCTTTCTCACCATATCTTCCAATTCAACTGTATCAGGATAGTAAACTTCAAGATTGCCAAATTGTGTCTTAACTTTATCCATTAGATCATATGTTTCTTTATGAAGCCTACCTGTTTCAAGAGTGAAAATTCTAGCATTAGGATTTATCTTCTTTATCATATCAATAAGAACAATATCTTCAGCACCAAAACTTGAAGCAAGTGCTATTTTTGGATGAAATTTCTCAAAGGCCCATTCAAGAACCTGTTGAGGAGATCTATCTTTAAAATCATTATTCAAATTTTCAATATCTAGTTGAATCGTTTTTTTGTTCATTATCTGCACCATATAACGGCGTTATACAAGTAAATAACAGTTTTGATAACTGTTAATAATTATTATTTGGATAACCAGTCTCACCAGCAACAAATCGTTTAATACGGTCATCATCTGAATCCTCAAGAATTCCTTTTTCTCCTTGATCAATTAATAATCCATCAGAAAGGAAAGCAACACTATCTGCAATCCGACGAATCTGCAAAATATTATGTGTAGACATCACCACAGGTTTACTTTTAGAGAAGCTCAATATTTCCCTTTCTATAATCAGATTATTCTCAGGATCAAGATTTGCAGTAGGTTCATCCAAAAAAAGTACCTCAGGTTCAAGCACAAACGCTCTTGCCAAGGACACCCTTTGCATCTGCCCCGCCGATAATTCAAACATTAATTTTTTTTCTAATTTAATCAAACCAAACCGCTTAAGTACATCTCGAATTCTTTTCTCAACCTCATCACTTGGTAAGTTCCGAATATTCAGACCATATGATATATTATCATGTACATTAGAACTGAAAAATAAGGTATTCTGAAAAACCATAGTAAACTTTCTACGTAGTGAATAACGCATATTGTTATCTACGTTCACATTATTAACGAATATTTGGCCTGTTGTAGGCTCCAAAAGAAGGGCTAATATCTTTAAAAGAGTTGTTTTACCAGCACCACTAGGACCTATAATTGTAAATACACCCTTATTATCAAAATGCAGGTTGATATGATTTAATGCTAATGTATCAGAGAATGTTTTAGTGACATTTTTAAGATCTATCATTATTACCGCAACCATAATCGTTTAATCAGTGACATGATGACATTTACACCTGCAATAGTAAATAGAAGAACAATTGCGATAGCAATACTCTGTGTTATTTCTCCTCGTCGTGTCTCAAGAGCTATAGTGGTAGTCAGGACACGGGTAAATCCTCTAATGTTTCCACCTATCATTAAAGCAATTCCTAGTTCAGAAACAGCTCGATTGAAACTTCCGACAATCGCAAGAGAAACACCCTTAGCTCCTTCAATCAATGCCGCAATTGAAGCCTGAAAATCTGATGCACCAAGGGTTTTAGCTAAATTTCTAATTTCAGGATTCACTGACTCTAAAGCAGAAACACTGAAACTAACCATAATTGGAGTTACTAAGATTGATTGACCAATAATTATTCCTGTAGGTGTATATAGAATTCCAAAGACACCTAGTGGCCCACTTCTCGAGAATAGAAGGAAGAGCATTAGACCAAGGGTGACTGTTGGAAATCCTAGGCTGATGTTAAATATCCATTTGATAATATTTTTCCCAAAAAACTCTCTAAAGCTTATGAGCATAGCTATAGGAATACCGAAACCCATAGCTAAGATAGTGGCAAAACCTGAAATGTAAATTGACCTTAATGCAATATCAATAACAAAACTGTCACCTGAGAAGATCAGATTGAGTGCTTCAAAGAAGCTCAAGACTATTTCGGTAATTATGCCCATTTTTAATCAATCATATAACTGATTTTGTTCTGCCCGATATTGAGGAGGACATTCAGACCCATCAAGAAAAGCAATATCCTTAATCCATTGAGACTCAATCTCACCTGAACTTGATTTCAGTAGTTCTACAGCGGATGAAAATAGTTTCTTCTGAAAAATATCTCCACCAAAATTTGCAATAAGATCTTGAGTATCCTCTGAAATTAGGTATTCTATGAACTGTATTGCTCCCTCAAAATTTACCCATTCAATTAAATCAGGATTAACAGCTATTGCACTGTAAACATTGATTAATTCTTTTGTTTGGTCAACTAAGATTTCTAGTTCAATTTGCGTTCCTTTACTAAACTTCTGAAAAGTACCAGTATCAGATAGAGTATAAGCAGTCTTTTCATTAGCTAATCTAAGAGTTGATAACATACCAGCTCCTGCCTCTAGATACCAAGATTCATTCACAAGTGATGTCACATCAAAGCCAGCCTCTTTCCACAATGATTTTTCTCTTGTGTGCGTTCCAGAATCATCACCCCTTGAAATCCAAATTGATTCACCACGCCTCCCAGAATCCACAATATGTTTCAAAGCGTCCTTGATATCGCTCCCTTTTACTCCAGCTGGATCGTCCTTAGACCCAATAATTATGAAGAAATTGTAAGCTATTACCTTCCGAGCTACTCCATAATCTTGAATCAAAAAATCGAACTCTCTTATGGGAGCATGAACCAGAATCAGGTCAGAATCTCCTCTCTGACCATGAAGTATAGCCTGTCCTGTTCCAACTGGAATAAACAGGATATCTATTGAATACTTAGATTCAAAATCTATTTCAATGGCGTCAAGAAGTCCTGTGTCATATATACTGGTCGTAGTAGATATTATCAGATTTGTTCTAGTTGTTTCTTGAGAAACTAAAGATGATATAATATAATAGCCACCAATTAATCCACCTAAAATGATGAATATTAACACAAAGTGATTGGATTTGATGTTCATCGTTATATTTTTACCAATATATCGATACGATATATACTTAAAAATATAACGGTTCTATAGTAAAATAAGAATGAAGCTTAATTTTACAGCAGGATTCGAGGCTTGGCTAGAATTAAATGGTCAATATCTTATTGGAAAGAAGGAAATTGAAATACTTGAACATATAAAACAACAAGGCTCTTTTATGAGAGCTGCTAAAACACTAGGTTTATCATATGCACACGCCTGGAACCGTATAGATAACATCCAAAAGATTCTGGGGACACCTTTAGTTGAGGCTAGAAGAGGTGGTGTCTCTGGTGGTGGAGCAACATTAACATATGCAGCTAATAACATATTATCGGAGTATTATATCCTCCAAAAAAGATTGTTGAAATCTGCAGCTAAATCCATCATATCCAAACAAGAAGCTAATCTGTTCAAGAAAAAAGTGTGGCTCCCAGATATTACAATTATAGGGTCCAACTCCATAGGGATTGAGCTCATAATTGAACAAATGCTTTCTGAAAAGAAGTTCTCATATGAAATTGTAAATGTGGGTTCATCAGGAGGTTTGAATGCAATAATGTTAGGTGAAGCAGATATAGCAGGTGTTCATCTTTCAGACTCAAAAACAGGTGAATACAATATATCTTTTATGAACAGATATTGGATTACAGGAAAAGCTATTATGGTCAGAGGATTCAAACGTAAACAAGGCTTCATAGTGAAAAAAAGAAACCCAAAACAGATATTTGGGTTCCGAGATTTGCTTCGCAAAGAAGTGAAGATCATAAACCGTGGATTAGGATCGGGTACACGACACTTATTAGATGAAGGTATTCAACAAATTGCAAAAGAAGATGGAATTGAAGTGAAAACCATCATCAGCATGATACGCGGTTATGACTATGAAGTTAATTCACATCCTGAAGTTGCTGAAGCAGTGCGAAGTGGAGAAGCCGATGTAGGGTTAGGGGTAGAGGTTCGAACAGTGAAGACGAATCTGGAATTTATACCAATTCAAGAGGAATGGTTCGATTTTGTTTTAGAGAAAACTAGAATGAGGAAACCTGTTATTGAACTGTTCTTGAAAACACTAAAATCTGATAAATTAAGAGGCATTATTCAGACACGTGCACCTGAACTGAAGTATACAGATAAAACTGGGAAAATAATTCATCAGCCCTAAAATTCCGCTATCCGAATAATCCTTTTTTCTTATGAACCTTAATCGATGAGGCCATTGCCAACTCTTCAAACATCTCTCTTTGCTTTTTATTGAGTTTAACAGGTGTCTCCACTAACACATGAACCAACTCATCACCCTGCCCATATCGCCTCAAATGGGGAATACCTTTATTCCTCAATCTCATCACTGTCCCACTTTGAATACCGGAAGGTATTTTCAAATTTAATTTCTCTTCTAAGCTAGGTATTTCTATATCCGTACCTAATGCTGCCTCAGCAAAACTAATTTTTTTCTCAAAAACAATATCATCACCGTGACGCTCAAATGTACTATGGGGCTTCACACGTATTACGACATACAGGTCACCAGGTGACCCTCCGTGGGGACCAGCTTCGCCTTCACCAGTTAATCTTAAGCTTGAACCAGAATCTATTCCCGGTGGAATGTCTACTTTAATGGTACTCATCTTACTAGATAAACCTAAACCTCTGCATTGCGTACAAGGAATTTCCACAACCTCGCCTCTTCCACGGCATTTACGACAAGTTTCTACTCTCATTATTCTAGCAAAACCAGCAGATTGAACATATTGGACTTCGCCAGCTCCCCGACAATCAGGACAACTCTTTACATTTGAATCAGGTTTAGCTCCAGAGCCATTACAAACACTACATTTCTCATTGCGATGAACACGGATCGTTTTGTTTAATCCTTTAGCAACTTCTTCAAGAGTTATTGTAATTTCTTGTTGTAAATCAGATCCTCGATTTTGACTACTCCTAGATCTACCTCCACCTCCAAAGAATTGTTCAAAAATCCCACCTAATCCACCAAAACCAAATCCAGAATTTCGGAATATTTCATCGAAGTTTACTTCCCTGAATAAGTCCTCACTAGTGTATCTGCTATCTATTCCTGCATGCCCAAATTGATCGTATTGAGACCTCTTTTTATCATCCGATAAGACCGCGTAAGCTTCAGATATTTCTTTAAACTTCTCTTCTGAGTCAGATTCTTTGTTACGATCCGGATGATATTTTAAAGCAAGTTTTCTATATGTACTTTTTATCTCAGTTTTTGAAGCTTTTTTAGTTATACCAAGAACTTCATAGTAATCCCGTTTATTCATTGAGGTTCAGTACTCGACTTCTTACCATCATCTTTATCCACTACTTTGTAGTCAGCGTCAACTACTTTTTCCTTTTTATTTTCTTTCCCACTAGCTTCGCCTTCAGCTTGCTTTTGAGATTCAGCCTGTTGAGCTGCAGAAGCTTTTTGATATGCTTGAGCACTTATTTCCTGGAGTATCTTACCTAACTCCTCACTGGAGCTCTTCATTTTTTCAATATCTTTACCTTTAAGAACCTCTTTCAGATCAGTGATACCCTTATCCAGTTTTTCCTCTTGTTCCTTAGAAATTTTATCTTTCAAATCCATTTTTGTTTTCTCCGCAGTGTAAATCATTGATTCTGTACTGTTTTGTATTTCAACTTCTTCCTTCTTCTGTTTATCGTCTCCAGCATACTTCTCAGCATCTTTTATCAAGCGTTCTTTCTCCTCATCAGAGAGTTTTGTTGATGCAGAAATTGTGATTTTTTGTTCTTTATTTGTTGCAGTATCTTTTGCAGAAACGTTAAGGATCCCATTAGCGTCAATGTCATAGGTTACTTCAATCTGTGGAACTCCTCTTGCTGCAGGTGGAATCCCTTCAAGATTAAACATACCCAATGAAACATTATCAGCTGACATTGCCCTTTCACCCTGCAAAACGTGAACAGTCACTGTTGTTTGATAATCAGCTGCGGTAGTGAAAACTTGACTTTTACGAGTTGGGATAGTTGTATTTCTTTCAATCAATTTTGTCATCACACCACCAAGAGTTTCAACACCCAATGATAGAGGAGTTACATCCAACAACAGAATATCTTTAACATCACCAGCTAAAACACCACCTTGAATAGCAGCTCCTATGGCAACACACTCCATTGGATCTACACCTAGTTCTGATTCTTTACCAACAAAATCTTCAACAAATTTCCGAACTATTGGCATTCTTGTAGGTCCACCCACAAGAATTACACGATCAATATCCTTAGAAGTGAGTTTTGCATCCTTAATGGCTTGCTGCAAAGATCCTTTACATTTCTCAACAATTGGCCTTACAAGCTCCTCAAGCTTTGCACGTGTAAAATTTTTCGTTAAGTGCTTTGGTCCTGAAGCATCTGCAGATATAAAAGGTAAATTAATATCAGTTGCAAGAGTAGTGGACAATTCTATTTTTGATTTTTCAACTGCTTCACGAACCCTCTGGATAGCAGTTTTATCTTGAGCTAGATCAATACCAGTATCTTTCTTAAATTCCTCAACAACATGATCGGTAAGATCCTTATCCATATCAGTTCCTCCAAGCTGAGTGTCCCCACTTGTTGACTTAACCTCAAAAACGCCACCACCAAAATCCATTATAGTTACATCAAGGGTACCTCCTCCAAAATCGAATACCAATATCTTAAGTTCCTTATCAGATTTGTCCATCCCATAAGCTAGGGAAGCAGCTGTCGGCTCATTTATTATTCGCATTACTTCGAGTCCAGCTATTGCACCAGCATCTTTAGTCGCTTGCCGTTGATTGTCATTGAAATATGCAGGTACTGTAATAACAGCTTTCTCAATTTTTTCTCCAACAAAGGCTTCAGCATCTTTTTTAACTTTCTGAAGAATGAATGCCGAAATCTGCTGAGGAGAGAATTCTTTACCATGCAAAGTTGTTTTATGATCCGTACCCATCTTTCTTTTTATAGCATAAACAGTTCCTTCAGGATTAGAGACTGCCTGTCTCCTTGCAGGTTCTCCAATTAACTGATGGTCATCTTTTGTGAATGCTACATAAGAAGGAAATGCTTTACCACCAAGACTTGTTCCTTCAGCACTCGGAATAATTGTGGGTCGTCCCCCCATCATTATTGCAGCCGCTGAGTTACTGGTTCCGAGATCTACACCTAAAATTTTAGTCATTGTTTTATCTCCACCTTTGAGGATGGTTCACCACCTCTTTTTACAGGTTTCCTCGTCACTTCAGTAGTACTAGGACGAATTACTTTTCCATTTAAGATATATCCTTTCCTTAACTCGCTTACAACTGTATTATCTTTCAATTTATTGGACTCCAAAAATGATACAGCTTCATGCTTTGATGGATCAAAGGTCTTACCTAAGGCATCTATCTCAACAACACCCTCTTGATTTAATACATCACGAAAATTAATAAGTATCATGCTTAATCCTTTTGAAACACGCTCTGAAACTTTCATTTTTTGACTTTCAGATACAGCTAACTCAAGGTCATCTTGTATCGTAAGCAACTTCGTAACAATTCGCTCACTACTCATTTTCACTATATCTTCACGCTCTCGGTTAACTCTCTTTCCAAAGTTTTCGAAATCTGCTTGTAGATACTTCAATCTAGAAACATATTCTTCAGATTTTTCTCTTTCTGTTTCAAGCTGTTTAGATAAATCATTGATCCGTTTAATTAAATCCGCTTTTTCTTTTAAATGAGAAGAAACTTTTTTCACCATACACTTCACACTCAACCCTGAATAATTTTCAACTAATAAAATCTTACCCACCAGTCAAAATTAAAAATTTTAGTTATTCCTATAAATTTTTCGTATTAGAGGTCAAAGTATTAATACTCATGATAGACTACAGAGGACAAACGAGAAGATAATATGAGTTACATGGTACCTAAGAAATTTGAAAAAATGTGTAAGAAGATATTCAAGTTTAACAGAAAAATTAGATATGTTGCGGTTCTTGATAAAAATGGGAGAGTAGTTTCAGGTGGAATGCGACGTGGAATAAAGGCGTTAGAACCGAAAGAAGAAGAATTACGATTAATGGCCCATATAGTAAGTGAAAGTACGGGAAGAGAAACATGGAACACATACTTTGGTAAAACAATCTACACAATTATTAAGCGGGAATATGTAACTCTAATGGTATTTCATCATGATGAGAGATTAGTGTTTATCACATCAGAACCTGGGTTTGATATTCATGAAATTCCAGATGTAAGAGAAATATTGGTAGAACACATAGAAATGCAGTGAATTCTGTGAATAACTAAAATTAAAATCTGTCTTTAAACTACTTCTCTTACACTTTCAAGTGTAGAAACAGCATTCCAAATTGTCACACGCGCATAACTAGGCATATTTGGGTCTTGAGAGATATCATCAAGCATACTTATTGCATTAGCAGCCCTTACACCTTGTGAGAGAGTTTTATCTTGAAGCATTATCATAGAATCCTTCACTATTTTTCTGATATTTCTAGGCGTAATATTACTATCAGCAACTGATTGTAGAACAGCAATAGACTTTACAATCTTTTCTTCATTTTCTTTCTGTTTGGCCTCACTCATAATCATCACATCATAATTATTTCTTTATTATCAATTTCTTTATGTGTATATAAAGTTACTAGGGTAAAGGGATTAGAAAAACGCATATAGCTTAAATCCTAGGAGAACTTTATCCAAAGAACTTTGGATACTAAAGAAAAAGAAAAGATGAAAAGAACTTCTGATATCCTATTAAAAGGAGGAAAGTTACTTGGGGAGTCTTGTCCTAAATGTGGAGGGCTACTTTTACAATATCAAGGAAGGACAGTCTGTGTTAATTGTGATAATATCAATGAAATAGGAAAGAATATGGTAGTTTCAACTATGGATATGACTCTTCGAATACAAAGCCTTGTTTCTAAAAAGATAGAAGAAGTTGCACAAAACCTCGAAAAAGAGGAAGATATTGAGAAACAAACTCATCTTGCTGAACTACTTCTCAAATATATTGAAGTTCTAAGAAAGGTTTCAAGAAGTAAAAAGAATGAATCAAAGAAAGATAACAAGAGAAACGATTAATTCTTGTTCCTGCTAATCTGAAAAGTTCCACGTTTTTTCATCTTACTTTGAACAACATCGACTACATTTTTCAGGACTTTCTCAGCCTCCTTATAGTCAGTAGCTTCCACAACCAGTCTGTATTTTGGTGCACACAAATAACTTATCTTAATTTCTGTGTTAGAAGAAGATTTCTGTTCTGCCTCAGATAGAGCTGCCTTCACAACTTCTATTCCATTAGGTAATGGAGAAGACACTTCCATAATGCTCTTTATAGAAACTTTAGGGGGAGATATTTTCTCTTTTGCAATTTCTTCAATATAATCCACATAATTTTTAGGTAGACCGAGATTCGAGATAACCTTGCTTCCTTCTCGAGATAAATTTTCCATCGCCTTGTATAATGTGTCAAAATTGTCTTCCAAGATTGATTGATAATCATCACTTTCACTTTGACTTAATTTTAGACCATTTTTAGCTATATCAATAATATTCTGTGCTTTGTCATAATGCTTTACATCAATTAACTTGTCTTTTTTCTCTTGTTTTGTTATTTGCTTGAGTGAGAGATTAACTTCACGCCGTTCTCGATTAACACGTATAACTTTCAGAACCTCTTTTTGACCAACTCTAATAAATCGTCCTATTCGTCTAATTCTACCAGTTGCTACTTCGGATCTATGAAGAAACCCTTTCATCTCGTTGTATTCATCTAATGAGACGTAAACCCCATATGTAGTAATTTGTTTCACTGTAGCAAGAACAAATTCGCCCAATTCGGGGATTTCTTCACTCATATTCTCTTCTCCGATTTAGGGTTAGCAACTACTACTTTAGGATTATCCTAGTAAATAATTTTCTAAAAAAGTTAGTAATATCTGCGACGTCTCCACCGTCTGCGAGGTGTGTAAGTAAAAGTCATTTGATCTCTACTACAATTATGGCAGAGCAATACTAACTTTCTGGTTTCTTCATCAAAATGTTGAGCATAATGGTTTTTACACACCAACATACCACATTTAGTACATTTCATTGCTTTGTAAGCTTGACAAATATCACATTTCAAATATTATACCCACCAAGTAAAAAAATTGTAAAAAATCATCAATTTAGAAGCAACAACATTAATTCTTTCGCCTTTAGCAACTCTAGACACATCTGCTTTAAAGACCTATTTTAACTCTTCTCCAAAAAATAATTTTATCACGTGATAATAACATAATAGCTATCAAAGATTATGTTGAACGCAACACCTATACTAATGGGTATTCTCAAAATCCTGTGAATAGTCTCTGATTGACCTTGATGTACCTTATTTCAAGCAGGCTATGATAGGGAGTTGTGGACCAGCTTGTCTTTTAATGGTGATGAAATATCATAGACCCGATTTAAAACTCGATCGTGTATCTGAATTTAGAGCTTGGATGTTTGCACAGCTTTTTCCTTTCGGAATGACAGATGCTTTTGGGCTTGCAGGATTCGCAGCAGGAAGACAATTTAAAGCATCCGTTATCAAAGAAGAGAGAAAATTCGAATTATTTTTCAATCATGGTCGTTTTGCTTGGCTATTCACAAACATATTGGTCCCTTTCTTCAGATTCAATTATGAGAGAATTAAATCAAAGTCTATAAAAAAAGGAGTGAAGCATCATTACAAGAAAATTGATTTTGAAACTATAGAATATTATGTTAAGAAAAAGATACCCCCGATAGTAATGGTAGAACAAACCGGATATATTTCAGATAAAAATTATCCGGATGGTATATTGCATTGGGTGGTTGTAACAGGTTTTAATTCCGAAAAAGTAAAGGTAAATGACCCGGATATTGGACCATTAGTAATTCCAAAAACAGATTTTATCAAATCAATAGATCTTATGAAGAATTTCAATACAGATAAAAGACTTGTAATTATAGAGAAATAATGAAGTTCTTAAGTTTCCCAGGATCTAAGTACCTCAGTAATCAATCGAACACCAACACCTGTTGCTCCTTTTGGATTATACGGCTTAACCCCAACATTACTTTGTGTCCAAGCAGTACCTGCTATATCTAGATGTGCCCATGGATAATCAACAAAATTACTGAGAAATGAAGCAGCTGTTATAACTCCACCTGGTCTTCCTCCCACATTCTTCATATCAGCAATATCACTTTTCAACAGTTCTTTGTAATCATCCCATAAAGGTAATTCCCAAACACGTTCACCAGTTATTTCACCACCTGAGGTTATCCGTTTTTTCAAATTATCATCGTTACCTAAAAGACCGGTTGCAAAACTTCCGAGAGCAATAACACAGGCACCAGTGAGGGTAGCAAGATCTATAACTGCTTGAGGTTTATATCTCGATGCAAATGCAAGTGCATCAGCAAGTATTAATCGTCCTTCAGCATCTGTATTAATGACCTCAACAGTTTTTCCATTGCACATCTTCAATACATCACCTGGCTTATAGGCTGAACCACCAGGAAGGTTTTCAGTAAGAGGAACAATACCTATAATATTTAGAGGTAACTTGAGTTGAGCAACTGTCTGCATAGTACCAATAACTGTAGCTGCACCTGCTTTATCGTGCTTCATATCCTCCATTTTTTCTGAAGGTTTAAGAGATATTCCACCACTATCAAACGTTATTCCCTTACCTACCAACACAATGGGTCGTGCAGTACCACCACCTTTATGCTCAAGGATAACAAGTTTTGGAGGTTGATTACTTCCTTTAGACACATTAATTATTCCACCCATACTGAATTTCTCCATCTCCTTTTTGTTCAATACACTGAAAGTCATTCCAGATTCATCGGCAATTATTTTTGCTTTTTCAGCAATTTGTGTAGGTGTAGCGTCACTGCTTGGCATATTTGATAGATTTCTTGCTAGATTCACACCATTATCTATTATTTGGGCAATCGAAATAGAATTCTTGATAACTGATGTTTCAGGTGTATAAACAAAGAACAATAATTTGTTAATTTTCTTTATATTTTGATCTTCTGTTTTGTATAGATTGAATTGATATAATGCTAGTTCACAACCAACAACAGTATTTTCTACGATTTGGTCAAAGGAAATCTTCGTCGCTTTATCACCCAATATACTAAAAGTACAACTTGTTATACCTAATTCCTGAATTGAGTTGATTGCACTACTAGAAGCCATTCTAATACTTTCTAAACTGAAATCTTTACGTTTGCCTAGACCAACCAATAAGATTCGTTTGATACCTATCTTTCCATAAGTGGTGATTAGGCAAGTCTTTCTCAACTTTGGGTTAAACTCTAAAGTTTTGAGTTTTTGTGAAATCTCTTTATCTAAAGCTTTGTCAATAATTCCATTTACACCATGATATTTTTCTTCTTCAAATATGCCAAGAACAAGAAGTTCATAGTTCTTCTCAAGAATTTTTCCAGTATCTACATTTATCTCCAATATCAGCAACCTACTTCTTAATTAGTTCGAAGGGTATATGAGATATTAAAAGGCTCTGCTGATAAAAAATAGAGCCACAGAAAAACCAATTCCAATTGCCCAAGCCTTCATATTCCACGATATTATTTTCTGCCCATCAAGAACACCAAACGGTATTAAATTAAAAATAGCTAATATCGCATTCACATAAGCACCCCAACCTAAAATCATAGAAATAATTGATCCTGAAGTTAAAAGCGATGATAACAATAATCCATAACCAAGCATGATATTTGTCAAGGGCCCCGCAAAAGCAGTTCTTCCTATGGTTGAAAGTGTGGCTCTCCCAATTATCATTACTGTCCCAGGAGCAATTATTTTCAAAGGTAAAAATATACTAGCAATTGTAAGAGCTGAACCAAATGGAATTAATTTGAATTCTGACCATAACCCGTATTTTTGTGCTGTGAACTTATGGGCAAGTTCATGAAGAAGAAAAGAAGATGCAAAAATAAAAGCAAGTGATAATGTCACCCAATTATCAGGAATAAAAACCCCGTACAAACTTAAAGCCACCATCATTACAAGAAAAGTGCCTATTACCAGATGTTTAAGCTCTTGTCTAGAGAACCAGAATATATTTTCTGAAACACGAGAACCACGATTATAGCTCGATGAATAAGACCTCCTTTGTGAGGAAACAGTTGGAATTTCTGTTGGAGGACGTGCCATCCAAATGTTACCACATTCATGATTTTCTGGAAGATGGTGGTCTGCACAGAAGCTTTTCTTACAGTACGTGCAAGTAAAAGGGAATGAGTCATCCTTTTCACATTTTTCACAACTCAATAATTCTCACTTTTTATATTCCGTCAGCTCAGATATTGGCAAACTCTATAAATCTTAATGGTCTAATCTGAAGAAGGTTCATATTCTTTTTTAGCAATATCTTTAATATTTTTTGCCAACTTCTCTCCTATCCCTTCAACCTGTTTCAACTCAGCCTCATTGGCACCAAATATACTTGAAATTGTTTTGAGCTCAATCAGAAGTCTCTCCGCTAAAACAGTATTAACACCAGGTAACCCAGATACCACATACTTTTGGGTATCAGAAATATGTCTAAGAATCTTTCTGCTTCGAATAATAACCTTCTTTTTCTTCTCAATCTGCTCCCTTCGTGCAATATGAAAAATTATCTGGCTGGTTTCCTCATGTCCACTAGACATAAAAATCGATACACCAAAGTCAGAAACAACACTAGCAAGCGCACCAAAAAGTGAGGTAGTACCTATTCCAGTAGCCCGTTTCCGTTCACCTTCCAATATCAATACAGGTCGAGAATATGTTTCACGCATAGCAACAAGCTGCTTAAAGAGACGACCATCAATAACAGATTTCACAAAATCTTCTCCTGTCTTCCTCTCTATTATAACATCTTTAGATACAATAAAGTCCCCCACAATTAAAGTCTGCACATCGACTCTACAACCCCTTTTCTTTAATTCATCAACAAGTAAAAGAGATTCGCGTGCATCAACATATACTAAAGGTAAATTTTCACTATTTTCCACATAATTATCCATAGGGCCTTTAGAGTCTTGTTTCGACTTTTGCATCTTTGCCACTATCTGTCTTCCACTCTTCATCTTTCTTCTACCAGCCCAATAATATATTTCATCTCTTGTCCCCTGAGCAATTAAAACTACAACTCGACCAGGGGCTTCTCGTCCCGTTCGTCCTCTCCTTTGGACAAACCGAACTGCACTTGGTACGTTATCATAAAAAACCACCAAACTACATTCAGATATATCTAATCCTTCTTCACCTACTTGAGTTGCCACAAGTATATCGAACAAGTTGGCATTCATATCCTCAATAGTTTTCACTTGTTCATTCTGACGCTGTCCTTTCCCACTTTTTCCTATCAGAAATCTAACTCTAAATTTATTTGAAGCAAGATTCGTATAGATACTATCGACCGAGTCCCGATATCCAGTAAAAACTATTGCCTTCTCATGTTTACCTAGAGATTTTAATAAGATTTTCAACTCATCAATCTTTGGATGTTCTACACCTAACAAAGATGCACCCCTTGCAGATTCATATGCTGATTTTACTTGTGGGTCTTCGAGTAATTGACGTAAACCAACACCACTGTAACGTTTGGAAAGTCGATCAAAGAATTTTAGGAATGACTGAATACTTTGAGTTTCCAGAAGGTTGATAGCATGACTTAACCTAATGGAAGATATAAGGTCAGATTTGGCCTGAGAATCATCTAGCTTCTCAACTTCAGTTCTTAAATCAAGAAGATTCTTCATACTAATATTGTTCTTATTTTTTATTCTGACATTTCCAGATTCTTCAAGCCGTTTTAATCGAATTGTAATGGAATTCTTTAGCTTACTCCGAATATCCAAGAGAAGGGGAGGAAGCGGTATCTTCTTCCATTCAAGCTTAGTTTTTTGAACGTATGGTTTTACATCTTCACTAAGCTCATCTCTAAATTCTATTCTATCAAAACTAAGATTCGTCAGCATTTCTTTAATGCGGGTTTCATCATCAGGAAGAGATGCAGTTAACCCGACCATCCGTGCTTTAGAAGAAATTTTCTTATAGTTTCTACCTATATGACAATATGCATATTCACCAACTGCTCGATGAGCTTCATCGAAGATTAGAATAGAAAAATCCTCAATATCAAGCAATCCTCTTTTTAGATCTCCAACAGTTATCTGTGGAGTAGCACATATCACTTGTTGTTCCCATTTCTTTTTTCTCACATTCATTGGATCTTTTCCAGTTAAAACCTGAATTTTATCTTCATCAAGCAGCAAGTGCTTCTGAAAAAAATTGTAATGCTGGTGACAAAGTGGCCTAGTTGGAGCAAGTAGAAGACATTTCTTATCTGGATGATTTTTCAAATATTCTGCAACAACTAGAAGTGCAATCGCAGTCTTACCAAGACCAGTGGGAACAACTAGCAAAATATTTTCGTTATAACATATCGCCGCAAGATCTACTTGGTAACTCCTGACTTGTAGAGATTCGGGTGTTACATTGTCATGTTCGATGAATCTGGTAGCCAAATTTTAAAGAAAGCACCTGCAGTGTATACTTTACAGCTAATGATGAGATTTCTGGATAAAATTATCTAATTTACTCCAAATACGGTCATGAACAGTATTAGGATCACTGGAAGCATCAACAATGATCCAATTCCATCGCTTGGCCAACTTCAAATATTCTTTACGAACGCCCTTTAGTAATTCTTGATCCCTCTCATGAATATCTCTTCCAGACATTTTTCTGTTCAAAGATATTTCAGGTGACAAATCCAGTAATATTGTAATACTAGGTTCAGGTAATCCTTTCTCCAAGTTCAGCAACCAATCTAATTTCAAACCTTGAGTAAGTCCATATGCGTAGTTAGAACCACTGTATCGATCTAATACAACTGTCTTCCCCTTTTTAAGCCACTCATCGATAAGATCTTTGCGTTCCCATCTATTCAATGAAAGAAGCATATGCCTAACTTGCAAAGAATAATTTCTATCTCCTTCTAAAAATGCTTTTATCTCTTTCCCAATAATAGTGAAATAATCTGGGAAAGTAATCAATTCTACTTTATGGCCTTGTTTCCTCAATCTTTCAACCAACATTTTGGTCTGCATCCCTTTTCCAGATTGATCTATACCCTCAATAGCAAAAATAAGTCCCATCGTCACTCTACTCCGGATAGTACACTTACTATAATAATAAACCTAGATACCTTAGCAATATTAACGGTAACATCTAATACCTACGATGAAGATATGTGTGAATGTGTCTTCAAAAGCTGCAGCTGAGATAAGAGATCCAATTCATGGCTATGTCTATATCGAAGATGATGAAAAAGATATAATTGATAATCCTATCTTCCAAAGATTACGAAGAATCCGGCAACTTTCTGGAGCACATATTACCTATCCAGGTGCTCAACACACACGTTTTGACCACTCAATAGGTGCTATGCACCTTGCGAAACTGGCAGCAACAAGATTAGCACAAATTATTGATCTAAAGTCTGAACAGATAGGAGAAATTAAGATGGCTGCTCTTCTCCATGATTCGGGTCATGGCCCATTTTCTCATTTATTCGAAGAAGTTCTTGCAGAAAGGCGTAACATAAGCCACGAAGATCTCACAAAAAGAGTGATTCAGGAGACTGAAATAAAAGAAATTCTACTAATGCACAACTACAAAATAGATATAATCTCTGATTTATCAATAGGTCTTTCTCAAAAGAGACCACTATTCATGAATGAATTGATTGGAGGAGGTTTAAGTGTAGACACTATGGATTATCTCCCACGAGATTCTTACTTCACAGGAGTAGAATATGGTCAAGTGGATATACACAGGATCATAAACTCCTTCAATATTGTCCAAGATCACCTTGCTCTTGACCAAGCAGCACTCTATGCTTTTGAAGCCCTAATGATTTCAAGGTATGAGATGTTCAGAGCTGTTTATTTTCATAGAACAGTGAGAGCAGCAGAAATTATGCTAATAAGAGCCATAAGCCTAGCCGATGAAGAACTCAATTTTACAGATGTGCGTGAAATATCAAGATATCTCTCTTTTACCGATGAAACAACACTTGATATTCTAATAAATCTCAATACAAAAGGGCTAAGAAATCTAAAAGAAGCACAACAAATAGCTATTGATTACAGAGACCGTCAACTAATAAAATGTGTATTTGAGAAATTCGTTCAAAGAAAAGACCCATTTATGGAAAAAATATTTGGTCAAAAGAAAATACGTGAAAAGATAAGAGAAGAAATTGCAGATAAAGCAGATGTAAATATATCACAAGTTTACGTTGATGTACCAACCACACCATCAGTTCCATTTACATCTTCACGTCAAGCTCTAAAAAGCCTGACTCTTGTATCAGATTCAGATGGACAACATCATGAAACTATTGATGTGACAGAACTTCCTCTTATGGGTGCTATATCAGGATATATGGACATCATCCGAGTCTACACCAACAAGAACAATAGGGACATTGTTCAAAACGCCACGGCTAAAATACTTGGAGACGATAACATCAAACCTTGGTGGAATCGAGTTAGTATGTAGATGATGGAATCAATACAGAATTTTTTTCTTCGAATTATTTTAGCCCATTTAGAAAGCTAGATTCTAAACTTGATAGATAATCTCAATATTTGTTATTTTCTAACAGATAAGAATTGATTCAATAAGTTTCTAGTAAACTCTTCTAAATTCACTTTCAACGCTTCTTCAGGACCCATCCAAACATATTCTTGAATCTCGCGATTGTCTAATTTTACATCTTTAGATTCTGAAATACAGAGGAAATCCAAAAAAATAAAGTGTTTGTGAAGATTGAAATTTTTAGGGTATATGGCTTCTTGAATAAGAAGCAGGCTCGCAGAACTAATATCTAGTCCTACCTCTTCTTTTATTTCACGTTTAATCGCATTCTCAGCAGTTTCACCAACTTCAATATGACCACCAGGAACAGTCCAAAGATCTTTCCACTTGAAAGATTTTACAAGAAGAATTTCTCCGGATTTATGCATTATCAAGCCACCAACGGTTGGTTCAGGATATTTTTGTTTAGATTCAGACATATAGTTTCTACCTTTTTCAAAGCCCCATTTTATATAATTGGGGCTCACTATTTTAATCAGCTCTCAACCCACTTTATTGGAGTATATCCTGTACTTTCCAGTTCTAGCAATTTAGAATTATTTTGTCAATAATATCTATTTTAGGATGAGGTTAAGTAGTTATGGGTATGAAAAGTGGACAAGTTAATTTTATTGGCGAAGTCATATCAATCAAGGATGAGTTGACAACTATTAAGATAAATGATGAATACTATGATGGTTTGCATTATCTTGCAACTTTCTCTCACATTATCATATTATATTGGTTTCATAAAAGAGACAACCAAGAACATCGCTCAGTTCTTAGAGTTACTCCTAAGAGGCATAAAAGGGCTCCAGAAATTGGGGTGTTAACATCAAGAAGTCCAAGCAGAATAAATCCAATAGGATTATGTGTAACTGAACTTACTTCAATAGACAAATGTATTTTAAAGGTGAAAGGTTTAGATGCATTGCAAGGCTCACCAATAGTGGATGTCAAGCCATATCTTCCACGCGCAGATTCCATATCTGATGCTAGAGTTCCAGAATATATGCAGCATGGCCTCAAAACGTAAAACTAATATTTTGAGGTAAATTAATTTGAAATCTAAGAAAGTTGTAACATCGTTTCTCCAGTTCAATGAAAAAATACTAGTGATGAAAAGAAGTACAAAAGTAAAAGCTCATAAGCAAATGTGGGGAGGTGTTAGTGGATATCTGGAAAAGGGAGAAGAACCACTCACAAGAGCACTAATAGAAATACAGGAAGAGACTGGACTTTCAAATGATGATGTAGATATTATAACAGCTTCTGAACCCATAGGGATACCAGATAAAGAAATCGATGTGTTGTGGATTATTTACCCTCATCTCTTCAAAACACAAAGAAAGGAGATAAAAATTGATTGTGAACATACAGAACATAAATGGATACAACCTGAGGCACTTTCAGATCTTGTTACAGTACCTGCACTTAATGAAACCCTCCAGATGGTTTTACCAACACCAATTGAAAAACTAACATCATCCCAAGAAGTTATTGAGAAAGTTAAGCTAATCGAGATGGATAAAAATCATGGTGCCTCTTGGCTAGCTAATAAAGCAATAGAAGTAATAGAACAAGTATCAAACACTGATAATCATAGTAATTTAGATGATTACTTAAATCGAATAAAGGCAATAGCAGAACTTCTTATGAATTTGAGGCCAAGTATGGGCGCTATAAACAACCAAGTTGGAGACCTTCTCTTCAAAATAGTTGAGAAATCTAAGGAAACATCTAATATTGATGAAATAAGTTTTTTCATAAATAAAGAAAAAAAGAACCATGATAGAATAACAGAAGAAAATCCCAAATTAATTGCCAAAAATGTCCTTAAACTAATTCCTAATAATGCAAGAATTCTTACTCATAGCTACAGTTCCGCTGTAATAGAATCTTTAATACTTGCTCACAAAAGTGGAAAAAATATCCAAATATTTGTTTCAGAATCAAGACCACTCTTCGAAGGCAGAATTACTGCCAAAGAGCTTTCCGAACACGGAATTCCCACAACCCTTGTCACTGATGCGGCAGCAGGATTTTTTGCAGGAAATGTGGATATGTTGTTATTTGGTGCAGATAGTCTACTTTCAGATGGAGAAGTCATTAATAAAGCTGGAACATACCCAATAGTGCTTGCAGCCTCATATCAAGGAATTCCAATATATATTGCAGCAGATATTGGAAAATTGAACTTGAGAAGCTTTTTCACAAATATATTGTTGGAAGAAAAAGAAATTAGTGAAGTCTGGTCTGAAGGACCTTCCAACATTTCAATACGAAACTTATATTTTGATGTTACTCCAAAATTTTTCATAACAGGTATAATTACTGAAAGACAAAAAATAAGGCCAGATGAATTAATCAGAATATCTAGAGAAATGATGAATTATAGATACATAATTTGATAATGATGTTCTGTTATTCTCCCATCATTTGTATATTTATTCGTCTAGACCTAGAATGTGTATCCATCTCTAGGAGAACAACTTGCTGCCAAGTTCCAAGAGTAAGCCGTCCATTTTTAAAAGGTATTATTAGACTTGGACCTATCATAGAAGCTTTAACATGACTATGACCATTTCCATCATGCCACGTTAAATCGTGCTCATAAGGAATATTTTTTGGGATTAAGCGATCCATAGCGGATGGAAAATCTGACTTGAGGCCTGGTTCATATTCTATTGTAGTTAACGCCGCGGTGGACCCAGGAATGAATGATGTTAAAAGTCCTTTTTTCATACCAGATTTATTGAGTATTTTTGCCAGATCATCAGTAATATCTATCATATCATCTTCTCCATTAGTTTTTATAGAAATTTCTTCAAATATTATATCCAAAAAATAATTTTCACCAGTTAAATAGTAGAGTTTTCATTTATTAAAACTACCTAGAGGAATCTCCTTGATAGCGCTTACCTCGTCTTAAGGAGATAATTCTGGCGGACCTAAGGTCTTTTGGCCCTTTGAAACGAATAGTGTTAGTCATTTTCGAGGTTCCTTTCTCATTCACTATCTCAATATCTATCAATTCCTTAAATTCCTCAAAAAGACGACCTGCAATATAGTTAGTTTTCTTAAGATCACCATCTCCTATCCTCACTACCTTTTGTTTAGCTTGAGAATTCGTAATAATATTGGTGAGTGTAGATAATGTTTTATCAAGTGATAATGTAACCTCATTAAGTATTTCAATTCCTCTGTAAAATAATATTATTCCAGTTCGATCCCCAGGGTCAATTCCTATAAGGAGCATATCTTCGCCACTACTGAAAAGTCTAGAGAATATCATCTCCTTTGCAATAGTTTGAATTCCAGATATATCTTCGAAACAAAGTACTTTTCTAGATTTTATTAATTTCTTTTCTTTATGAGTAGTAAATATTAGTTGAACGATTGAATTGATGTCTTCGTAGGGTGAAACACTTTCGAAAGACAAATTCATTTCGTTTAACAATGAAGATAAAGCATAATATGCCTTTGCGTCTACGGTTGCTACAGCAATCCGAGGGATATCCGATAAGTTGTTATCACGTTTCACAGTATTTTTTCATAATAGAAACCATAAATCTTTTTCCCCTTAAAAAAAGACCACTGAACTGGTAAACTCTTGAACCGTGATTGGGCAATTCTGAAAAAACTACTCATTGAATCAAATATAGTCACTCTTATTTGTGATAATCAATTATCAAAGGTACAATTTCTCTCTAATATTTTGATGTTTAGGCGGTCTCAAAACAGAATTTCCATTTATTTAGATATTGATACCAATTTCACAATATTCTTAGAAGACAATCATGATTCACCTAATATTAACAATTTATTTATCTTCAGAGTTAAAGAAAAAAACCTAAATGATGTTGTCGCAGATATAAGCTCTATAGGTTCATCCTCTGTAGATACAATTGTATTTGACTCTGTAAGTATGTTCTATAGTTTTAAAAATGATAATATAACTTCTTCAAATCAGAATAGAAGACTGGGGGTTTACCTTTCTCTTTTACAGGTTGTGATGGCTAGAAGTAATGGAGTCATTATTCTCACTAGCATGACAAGAGCTAGAAAGAGACAGGATGATGATTCTTGGTATTTTTCATATGCTGGAGGAAGACTTCTAAGAAAAAGAAGCGACCTTATTCTTGAATTAAAAAGTAATGAACAACAATTTGAGGTTTCTGTTTTAAAAAGTCCAGATGAAGCACGTTTAGGAATTAAACTAAACCTTAATAGAAAAAATGTAGAGACTTAGAAAAATTGCTACTAAAACAGATGCAAAGCCAATCATTATATAAAAATCTGAGATACGTCTTTTGGAACTTTCTCGAGCTCCCAAATACATGGAGTAAAAACCAACAGTTCCCATCACCATGGCGAATATATAGACAATACTTTCTGAAGCAGTCTGAATACCATTTTGAGGAAATATCACATAACCTTCTGGGAGACGAGGTCCTTCAAGTAAACCATTTATGATACCAGCTGAAAAAATGAATAGAACAGCGATGTATGAGACCTCAAGTCCCCTTGATTTGACAATGCTGGTAATTGTTGTAGTACTCTTTGAGATTCTTGAAAAAAGAATTTTATTAGTTAGTTTACTATAAATATCTCCTGATTTTCTCTTCAATCCCATACTAAACACACGTTGTCTAACGGAGTGGTTCAAAGAGTACTATAATAAGTAGATTGTGGAAATATTAATTCTTAAGTTAATTATTAGTTATTTAAAATATGGGTTTATGCTTCTTTTCTTTTTTTAAGAAAATAACAACATTCTTTGGTCCAGTTACCAGTTTCAGGTCTTTCACTTAATCTTTGGAGATAAGTTTGCCAATTAAGTTCACCATAAGCTTGCTGCCATTTCTCAAAATCAGCCTCTATTTTTGTGATACATTCATTGTGATAAAGACAGAATCCTGAATTATGTTCTATAGCTTCTCTTTTACATATTCTACATTTCATCTTTCTTCACCATTTTCTTGGATATACAAGTTGTATTCGTACAAAGTCGCCAAGTTGATTTCCGTTTGAATCGTATATTAACAATAGGCCATCCACAACTTGAGCAAGTTTTCCCGGTACTAGTTACTGTTCCATTCTGAGGAAGAGGAGCTGAGGCTCTACACCCTGCGTTATATCCACTGCAACCAACGAATCTTTTATTTGTCTTCTTTGATCGGATTATTATCAGAAATCCTTTTTTGCAAATAGGGCATAAATTTAAGCGGTGCTGTTTATGTATAGTTTTAATAACTGCTTGACCAAGTTTGCCTCCAATTTCTTGTTCAGCTTTCTTTATTTCAAAAAGAGAATCCATTATCTGGTCTACTGCTTGATGAATAACTATCTTTTCATCCATTTTGCTTCTTTCGATCTTGTCTAGATTATCTTCAATTTTTCGAGTCATTTCTACAGAAATGATTTCTGGACTGTACTGCTTCATAACATCGAACACAGCAAATGCAATATCTGTTGCAAATATGCGGGTGCCAGAAAAATATCCTCGATCACAAAGAGTTTTGATTATATTTGCCCTTGTAGTCTTTGTACCTATATTCTCTTGCTCCATCTTCTCTAGAAGACTACACTGATCATACCGACGTGGAGGTTGGGTAAATTTCTCTTCCATCACTAAAGATTTAGGAGATAATTCATCATTTTCAACTAGATGCAGAATTAACTTATCATCTGCATTAACATATTTTCTGTAAAACTTTAGCCACCCCTCACATAACGTTTGTTTTCCATATGTGTTGAAAAGATAGCCATCAATATCTACTGTGACAGAAATTCGTTCCATCTTAGCAACCTCCCCGAATACAGCAAAAAAACGTCGGACAATTAGATCATAAAGTTTATTCTCAGAAGAAGATAAAACATATTTAGAAATATCTCCAGTTGGATAAATAGCTGGATGAGCGGGATCATTTTTTGGACCCTGATTAGAAATCATCTTACCATGCAAAACTTCAGTTGCATCTTTGTTGAAGACTTTATCCCTTTGTAGGCCTTTCAAAATTCTTAGATAATCTATGGAAGGTGGGAGCTTTTGGCTTGAAGTTCGTGGATAGGAAATAAGTGCATTAAGATAAAGCCTTTCAGATATTCTCAATGTCTGGCTTGGAATAAACCCAAATGCTTGATAAGCACACTTCTGGAGGTCACCTAAGTTAAGAGGAAATGGTGGAAATTGATTATATTTTGATTTTGTTACTTTAGTTACAACACCTTTCTTTCCTCTACATCTTTTCTTTATATTTTGAGCTTCAGATATCTTAAGAACCCGCTTCTTTTCATAAGCGGCAATTATCGTTGAATCAGCTTTAGCTAGCTCTGCATGGAGTCTCCAGAATGGGGTAGGAACAAATGTCCGAATTTCAACTTCACGATTTATCACATAAGAAAGAACAGGACCCTGGACTCTGCCAATAGTTATCACCCTATAACCTTGATTAAACTTATGAAATGATTCAGATAAAGCTCTAGAGAGATTTATACCAAAGATAAAATCTACAATATGTCGAGTTCTACCAGCTTTAGCTAGCCCGATACCAAGTCCTTGTACTGTAGTTCTGAACGCCTCTTGAACATCTGTTTTTGTCAGTGTGGAAAATTTTGCTCGAAAAGCAGTGGTTTGTTTCTCATTACATGCATATTTCAAAATGTTGAAACCAATAGTTTCGCCTTCCTGATCAAAATCGCATGCATTAATAAACACATCAGCATTTTCTGCAAGCTTCTTGATAATGGCTATTCTTTGAGAGATATACTTTCTCTTCAGGTCAATCATATGGATAGGGAACCAGCCCACATCAAATACGGGGTAAACATAGCGTTTCTGAAAAGGACTGCTAACCGTGTATAAATGACCAATGGCAGAACATACCACATAAGTCCTTCCGCTTCGTTTTAGAATGAATATTTTTATGTTTCCGTATTTTGTTATGTTTAATTCTTTCTCGGAAAGGGCTTCCGCAACTCTTTCAGCTGCGTCTGGTTTTTCACAGATAACTAGTGTGTAAGGAGAAGAATCATGAAGAAGAGACACAACTATCCTGAATGATGAATGGTTAATAATGTTGGTTTTTTCACACTTTTGTATAGATCTTTATAGTTATATAATTTATATTAGTCTAAAAGATATCTCAATAATAGTGATTTAGATGACTTTTCGAATTATATGCTCAGATTGTAAATCTCCCCTATATTCCGGTTTTGACTTGAAATCTTCTCGAGATATACTAAAATCAACTGGAGGCATATGCAAAAGTTGTGGAGTCAATCTTTCGCCCTATGACTTTAACACTGATATAGAATGTAATGCAAACTAATATTATTCATAAAATAATGTCTAAAAAAAATTTAATATTTTTTAAACATACTAACCTTTACTGAATTATATTTCATATATTAAATTATTTTTTCAAGTTAAATTGGCCTTATTTGGTCTGAGAACACCTTTCATGTAGATACATGTATCATAATCTACAGCTAAGGTTTTAGTATTAAGTAGTCTATTTGTCATTCTCCAAGGAGCACCATCAAGTGCTCTTATCAGTACTATTGGAAAACCTTCATCTGCTTCACCCATAATGAGTTGAACGGCTGATGCAATTTGGTCAGCCAAGGCTCTCCTAGTGACATTCAGAATATTCCCAAAGAGATCCTGCTTTCCACACTCATCTTCCAGCGGTTCAAACCCTGCAACACTTATTGCAAGACCAGTAGTCCCCATCCTTAGAGGCATAAGCCGACTATCGGTCACAACTATGCCAACGTTCTTACCTAATGATTGATAAATCGTCTTCTTAAGATTCTCTGCATCTTTAAACGGGTATTCTGAGTAAAGCATAACATGGCCTTCTGGTACATTTGATTTATCTATCCCTGCGTTGGGAGCTATTACGCCATTCTTTAGTGCTAAAGCAAACCCGGGGACACCTCCGATTATCATATCTGCTTCCTGAAGTACGAGTTGAGCTAACCTTGGGTCCAAACTTAGTTTATCTGCAAGAAGATCAGCTTCTTCGCTTACATCTACGTCATTAAGGTTAACTAATCGTCCTTGAGACATTGAAATGAATTTACTTGAGACAGCAATAATATCATTATCTAAGAATTCTTCTCCCATTTTTTTAACTGCCTGGATTACTTCAGATGATAAATCAAATGAATTATCTTTCCTTTCTACACTGATAGGAATAAAGACTAGACCAGCTTTCATTTTTTTATTATTTTTAATTATAATCACCATTAGATATATGAATCAATCTCTTTTGTCATATAGTTCATAAGGGTTTAAGGAAGATTATTAACAGATACAATAAATCATTATTATATCAGGATATTCTTGAACTAAAATGTTTGAGAATAGTTTGTTTAGAGAAGCTTTTAAACATCATTAATATTCCACCCCCATACTAGATAGTGAGAATATGAAACGGTCTGAATTAACTAACATGCTGCCTTCTTTAGCTTTAAGCAGACCACAGGTACGACGGAGTACAATCATTATCGCTTTAGCATTAGCCGCTATTTTTTCTGCTGCATTAATAATGAGAATATACCCAGCTAAATATGGGTTCTTTATCAACGAATTTGACCCCTATTTTGATTATTATGCAGCAGACTTCTTGGTACAACATTTTGATGAGAAAGGTCTTTCAGGAATGTTAGATTATTTCACATGGACTGATACTCAGACTTGGTATCCAAATGGTCGTAACGTGGCCAGTACATCACAAGTGGGACTCCACTTCGCTGGAGCTTTATTATACATAATCACAAGAAACATAATTGGGATAAGCATCACCCTTTACGATTTCATTGTCCTATTTCCAGTATTTATTGGGTCATTTACAACATTAGCAATGTACCTACTTGTGAAACGGATAAGTAATGCATCAGCTGGATTACTGGCAGCTCTGGTAATAGCTTTTTCACCTCCAATAATTCAGAGAGGAGCACTTGGGTGGTTTAAGTCTGAACCACTTGCATTACTATTAATTGTTCTGGGAAGCTACTTCTTTCTTACAATCTACAATGATAATGTCTCTCGACATGGGCTAGTATTACGTGCTGTAATAGCTGGTTTCCTCCTAGGATTTGCCAATACTACTTGGGGTGGAGCTTTATATTTATCCGCTGTTTTTGGTATCCTCCTTTTCATATCACCATTTCTAAAGGTTGATCTTAGAAAGACAGTTTATTTAGGGAGCATCTTTGTTGCGTTCAACCTAGTATTTAGTTCAATTTTTCCACGGCCAGGGCCATCAATGATTTTAGGGCCAGGTGGTATGGCATTACTTGGAGGACTTCTCTTTGCAATTGTAGCTTATGGAATTAAGAGAACTGTAGACTCAAGAGTTTACTTTAGGTCTTTGATGAAGGTAACTTTTGTATTTACACTCATAGGCTTGATTGTATTGAGTTTTGGAGCAGTAACAAGTCTGAGCTTAAGATATGAAACTGTTATAAATCCATTTCTGAGAACTGCAGAGCCTTTGGTTGAATCAGTTGCAGAACATCAAAGTCCAACAGGAGCTGATTTCTTGTCATCATACTTCTCTCTTCTATTTATAGCCGGTTTTGGAGCAATTATGACTTTACGTCGAAGAAGTATGGGGGCAGGGTATACTCTTATTCTAGCGTTAAGCGCTATATATATTTCAGCCTCTTTTGCCAGACTTATGGTCTTCTCCTCTTTAGCATTTGCTATACTTGCCGGCATAGGTTTGCATGAGCTTTCTTCATCAATATTAAGACCTAGCGGAGTTTCTTCATTAAAGAAGAAATTCCGTATTCGTGAAGTGAGGAACGAATTTAAGATAGGATATGTATTCTTTATGATTTTCATTATATCACTTCCTGTAATATATCCTGCCCAAGTTAGTGGGTTTGCATCACATTCTTGGCTTGAAACTGCCGATATTCCAGTCAGTATAGCAAGCGCTTCCACCAATTTTAGAGCCGACGTACCTGATTGGCGTGAAGCTCTCTCATGGATTAAATATAGCACACCACAATTCCAACCTAGTGGAACACCAACAGTCTTTGCAGCATGGTGGGATTATGGATATTGGATATCGGTTATGGGGAACCGTACTAGCTTAGCAGATAATGCTACTCTTAGTACAGTACGTATAGCAAAGCTTGGACAGATGTTTATGTCTGAAGAAACAGAGAGTATTCAGATTCTAGATGAATTGAAAGCTGATTATGTCGTCATCTATGTAGTTGGACAGACATTCACCTTGGCTGAAAGCGGTCAAAGATTATTCTTATTGGGTAACTCAGGAGATGAGAGTAAAAAACAATGGTTCATAAGAATAGGTGGATTTGATGAAAATCTTTACTTAGAGGATGATTCATTCACTCCTAAACCTTACTTCTGGGAAAATTCACTTCTTGGAAAGATGATACCATTCAGTTTTGCTGCATTCGCAGAATTCAATGAACAAGGATTGCAGTTTTCAAATAGTACAGAATATGAGTCAGGTCTTATGTCAATTTACACCTTCGACATGAAATATCCTGCAGATGGCCCGGGTCCACTTAGATTGGCATTTATGTCCTCAAGCCTTTCAGAACCACAAGACGGAATATTCTCAGCAGTAATCGTATATGAAATAGTTGATTCTCAACCAGAAAAGCCTTAATATTACAATATAATATATTTACTCTTTATTTCATCATAGTTATTAGACTACAGCCATTGAATAAACGAGAAAAATATGGAAAGTGTCTTGTAATAAAAAATAAATAAGAATTGAATTTCTGATCATAGTATCCCATTTAGCTACTAGATTTATATCTATCAGAGGTGCGATATCTAGCATAACGATCGTCGGGAGAAAATTTGGCTGGATGTGGAGTTGTTGTGTCGCCACTACATTTTGGGCATTGTTTCCCAATAGTGTATGTACTACAAGATTTACATTTTCTTATAAGGTGTTTCATTCTTCATCATTTGATGAATCAATCAAGTCGTCTAATAAATGCACCATGAATCTTAGCTTTTCCGCCTGTCTTTTCAGCTATAATAGCATCACAAATCTTACATAATATATTGTTGTTAGTCATGGAATAAATTATCTGCTCATTTTCACATTTTTGACACTGTACTAAAAGGAAAGTGCTTCGAGGTTGTGGAATTGATATCCGCTCTTTTTTCAAAAGTTTCTTCTCCTAAGGGATAATTTCGAGCTTTCTTAACCTTATACCAGGTTTCATCGTTTGGAAACTACATTCTTTGCATTTTAACTTCAGGACTTGTTTTTTTGTGGTTTTAGCTTTTCTCTTAAGTTCAGGAAACTTTTGGCCACCATAACCTTTCTTATCTTGAGCGTGATGACGAGTCCCAATAGCAGATTTTCGCATCTTTCCTGCTTTATAAATGGAGATAGTTTGAATAGTATGTTTATCACATTTAGGACAATATTTTCGGCTTTGTTTCACTATTCGCATTCTCTCACCAATTACCCCTAACAATCGACTTGGGACATCAGTATATCAACCTTATGTGGTATTTAGCCGCATAAGATAATAGCCACCCATCAGATTAAAGAGATGAGAAATCTATGTTGAAACAAATAGCTATTATTGGTAGTGCAGATAGAGTGTCTTCAGAGGTCGAGCAAATGGCTGAAGAGCTAGGTCAAGAAATTGCAAGAAGTGGAGCAGTTTTGATAAGTGGAGGTAGAAAAGGTGTTATGGAAGCATCATGTAGAGGTGCAAAGAAGGAAAATGGACTTGTAGTTGGTATTCTGCCAAAGACTAGGGACCAGGCAAATCAGTTTGTAGACATATGTATAGTTACAGGTATGGGCGATGCACGAAATGTTTTGAATGTAAATTCTGCCGACATCATTATTTCGGTTTGTGGAGGAGCTGGAACTTTATCGGAAATAGCATTAGCTTTAAAGGCTAACAAGAAAGTTATTGCTATAAGAACATCTGGAGGAGTTTCAAGAATGTTAGCAGGAAAGGCTATTGATGGAAGGGCAGTAATTTCAGCAGATAATGTTAAAGAAGCTCTGAGAATTGCTTTAGAATGAAGTTATATTTCTAAGTCAAGTTCTTGAACAATACCCTGCTTTAATAGAGGCTTGACATTATCTAAAGGAAGAACAGCTACATCCTGGTTTTTAAATGGTCCATATTTTGCTAAATCAACGCCAATAAGTGATGAAACTGGTTCAACAAATCTAACAACAACGTACTTGGATGATATTAAATCTGAAATATTTCCAAGAACTGAGGTTTGTCCATGAATGATAGCTTTGCGTAGCTTATCGAATCTTTTTTGTGAGGTCAAAGATGGGTCAATAAGGTACTTTTCCTCCGGTGTTAAATTCATACCGTTAGCCTCTTTATCAATATGTAATGATATCTTTCCAAGCCGTATTTCTAACAGACGAATAGAAAGTTGAATCAAGATGTCTTTCTCGCGTCTGGCAAGATTGCTTGACAAGTTGTTTTCATTCTTGTCAGCCAGATTTCCAGTTGTTTTGATATAATTTGATATGTCTTGATAAGTTGTCCTCGGTATCTTTTGAAGTTTTTCAGATTTCAGTTCATCTTCAACGCAATTGTAAATTCTGTTAACAATAGATTTCATATTTTATTCATCTACTTTTGCCATATCTTGACCAAGTAAATATATGGCAGCCATCATCGGAAGTTCAATACTCTCTGATTTAAACGGGCCGAATTGCTCCTCCATAAGTGAAAATTGTGGTGAGTCATCAACTATTACCTTAATTGGATCACTTCCAAAAGCAATTGCATCATCCAGAGGAGAGAAATTTTCCAGATTTTTACATCTTTTTTTCAATAAACCTGTCTTTCCATGCAAAGTTCCTGGAAGCCGTAAAATTCTATGAATATCCGTTGTTACAGCAGGGTCTACTGTTGCACCACTTTTCTTAGCAGCTTCCTCTATAGCTAACTTGAATTTTCTGTACCCCACTTTCTGGAAAAGTTCAGTTAGAATCATTTGAGTATCCATATGTTTTTCTTTATTTTGTTGGTCCTTAAGATATCTGGCAATACGGCCTCTCCAACCCTTCTCGCTTTCAGAAGGAAATCTATCAATCATATTTTCATAACTTGATTTACGTGAGACACCCAGACTTTCAGGTAAAAATGCTTGCCCAGCGACATAGTCCACAATATCGCTTCTAACAGCTTGATTTGCTTCTGCAAAATCAGAATTTGCAATTGAGAGATGATATCCCATACTTCCTGAAAAAAAAGTATCTATGTTTGCCTTCTGAATTCCAAAGTCGTTAATGAGAATATCTTGCAACTTAATTGCCTCATTCTTTGCATCATCAAGACAAATACCACAAGCAATATTTATTTCATGAATCCGTGTCCCTTTACAGCTAGGGCATTTTTTGGGCTTAATACCAACCCGCTGCATACCACAGATACGACATATCCATTTGTCATGGTCTTTCCTGCAAGGAGATGAAAGTGTATCAGCATCGATATCGAAGGTAAGATCACCACCCTTCCACCCTTTCTCATGCATCGGTAGTGCGGGTTCTTCGTAGAATGATGTTGAATAATAAACTGAGTTAGGAGACTCTTTTAAGATCCGCGCTTGCATGTCACCTGAACTTTGAAATGATATGTGTCGAATCATAATGCGATCAAACGTCATATAACCAAATTCTCGTTCTTTGATTCTGGATGGAGTTTCTATCGCCTCAATATGTTTAAAATAATATTCTTTGAATTTTTTCTTTAGAAATATTGAGGTTTTTTTGTCCATTTTTTATTTCCTTTTTCTATTTGACTTCAGATTCGTTTTCACACCAAATTGGAGAGGATTACGTATTTTGTTACACTCTTTAGTCTTAAAGCAGAAACCATGGGTAATCAGAGTTCTGCAGGAAGGACATGTATACTTCACTCTCCCACCTTTTAGACCCGCAATATGTTCTACTTGATATTTAGTTATCCGCTCATTAAAGTCAGGAGATCTAGAATACAGAGACATAATTTCATCAACCGATTCTCCAATATTTACCAAATAAGTGGTAAGAAGGAATCTACCATAGTGTGGAAGATTTTCTCCCTTCTTGAGCAGGTCCAAAGCAGCTTTGACACAAGGAGGATATTTGTCAGGAGAAATGTTCGCCTTACCGGTTAATTTTGGAGGAGGTGGAGAAAGAATGGATAACTCTTGAATAGTTTTAATAAAACTTTGAGGTAGTTGAGGAACGACCATTTCTTTTAGTTTATCCTGTATCTTGCTTTCTATTTCTTGTCTGATTAACCGGATTAACTCGTTTGATTTTAAGTAAACATTACCGTTATCTACCTTCCTATTGATAAGCTTCCATTGCAGTTCATGAAAACGAGTAGCTCGCCTAAGATAGTCTATAATTGATATTTTATAATTATGCTTCGAAAAACTAATTTTTGATGTAACAAGTACTACATTTATTTTTAAGATATTCCTGAATATCTCAACTATTAGATCCTCTCTTTCATCTTCAAGAAACTTTTCTACTCGGATTGCTTCAGCATGTGAATACCGTGAGATTAGATGATCTAAATTTGCAGCTTTAACCAGTATTAGTGCTATTGGAAATGAAAGTATTTCTATTTCAGGTGTGTCCATCTCTCCTGAAACTTCTCTAGATCGTATTGCCTGAAGAACTCTCTGTCTAGCTCTTCTAATTACTAGGTTGAAGTCAGGTTGAGATATATCGACAAGGCTTAGATCTCTTGCCTTGATATAATCTCCTGCTTCGTCCAGAAAAGGATATTTGGCAAGGTCTTCTTGTCCAAGGTCAATTGAAATCAATAGATTGTCTTTAAAGGTGAAGAGCTCGTTGTTAAAAGTTTCCTGTGATCTCTATTTACTTTTCTTCGATTCTGGGAGCTAAATAGAAACACATACGTCCACCCTTCTCGCTTAGTTTGAATGTAAGACGAAGGGGCATCTTACTTGAATATTCAAATGTTAAAACATCAGTAGATTTGCCTGCTGCCTTTGTAATATTTAACAAGTAATCTATGCTATATGTTGCCTTACTTTCCTCTTTAACGTTTAATTGAAGCAATTCTTGATTTCCTTTCTCTAAGGTTGCAGAACCGGTTCCTGAGTCACTTTTTCCAGAAAATATTAATTTCTTATCATTTGCTGAAATAATTATGTGATCTGATACAGCAGATATATCGTTAAGCATCTTTTCAAAAATTGATTCAGTGATCTCCACCTTAGTGTTGAAAGCGAGTTTGGGTACTGGAGTTGCATCGTAAGTACTTTCTACAAGATGAATTTGGAACTGTCTTTTATACCCATTAGCTAATTTGAGAAGAAGCATTTCATCTTCATTCATAGATATTTCGACACTATCCTTACCATCTGCTCGTCGAATTAATTTAACTAGATCCTCTACTCTAACAGTTAGCTTAAGTTGCTTATCACAGTCATATTTATCAAAGGCTAAGTTTGGCCAATCAAGATCTACAAGAGCGACATGTGAAGGGTCCATTGCACGGAAGGTAAGTCCTTCTGAAGTAGCCTCAAAACTTGCTTCTTCTACTAATGCTGATATAGTATTAACAACAACTTTCCATTCGTTAGGCGAAGAAGTTTTAGCTAAAAAAACCAAAATAATCCACTCGAGTAGAATACCAATTAATTGTCATAGATAAGGCTTATCTCAGAATTGGATTTAATCAGACTGTTTTTTTAACCATTCCGCTATAGCTCTGGCTTCTTTATTATTTGATTCATCCAATATAGGGATCTGTATCTTTTCTTCTGCTGCATGAATAGATGGTTTAAAGGTATTCATTTCTGCAAAAAGAAGTGAGACATGCAATCTTCCTTCCACAAATTCTTTTGCTAAGAGTTCAGATATGATAAATGGTGGAGTTATTATTTTAAATACTACACCATTAACCCAAGTAAGAGAAACCGATTGTGAAGCACCTGCTTGGACGATGATGTTTCGAGCAAGAGATTCTGGAGTGCTGTATTTTACATATTGCCGTACTACAATTTGGCTTAATGGTTTATTCAATATATCTAACAATTTTAATCAAACACCCTACAATCCAGTGTAATTGATTAATCTTTCCTATCCATGATAGTTAATTATCACAAAGTTTCTTATGAAACGATAACTCAATTGTTTAGTCCAGTATCCACTAATCATTAGGATAACACGTTTCGTTTATAGTGACACAGAATTCCGATTAATTTTATTCTCGTTTTCAAATAATGATTGAATTCATAGGACCTTAATCGTGTGAACTTACTCCTGTATCACTAAAAATATTTGAGTATTGTAAACATTAGAAAGAATCAGTATTCTTTTTAGGCGTATTCTCGCCAAGTATAATTGCACTTCGTACATCTATAGAATTGTGTTGTAGCTTCGTCTCCACTTCTAGTCTGAAGCAGCCACCAATACGCTTCTCTATTCTTGCATTTTGGGCATCCAATATCAAGGGTTGGCATAGTTTTTACATCCACTTCTTCACCTACAATCTTAATCTGAACTTCGTCTGGCCCTACTTCAGACTTAGTGATTGGTTTCTTAACAGGAATAGATGTACCACAACGGTCACATTGCAAAGTCATAATAACAGTCTCTCCATTTTTATCTCGCTTTAGTTTCAATCGTGAATCGCATTTCTCGCAAAACTTCATTTCTTCTACTCCTTTTTTATCTGTTGTGCCTCTTTCAAAATAGATTCTGATTGTTTCCAAGCCTTTTCACCACTAGCGGTTAAAGTTTTGATAGGTTGGATTTTCGGTTTAACCTCCATCTTTATGATAAATTGTTTCAATATAGGATGAGGTGGCAATACACCTGCAAAAACCACATTATTATCATTGAGGATTTCTTGATGAATAATATCTGGAATCGAGAAATCCACTTTCTCAATTTGTATTTTTATACTAGTCTTGGTTTCCTCAATAAGTTTTAGTTCCATCGTTGCTTTCACTCCGTAAAGAGACCGGTTATTAAGATTTTATGTTTTCTTCTTAGATTTTATCTAAAGAGATTTAGTTGACTTTAGTCATTTTAGGATATGAACCTAAAACCTTAGTCAACATGCGTTTCTTTTCTAGAAATAGAAGTATTTCTTTGCACTTTTCATCTTTTCGATGACCTTCAAAATCAAGGTAGAAATTATATTCCCAAGGTTTCTCTCGAGTTGGGCGAGATTCAATCTTAGTTAGATTGATCTTTTTATCTGTAAACTCCTTAAGTGCAGCAAATAATGCTCCAGGTACATGTTTAGCTGAGAAAACTATCGATGTTTTGTCGTTTCCAGTTGGAGGTACATCCCCAAAAGAAAGAATGAAAAATCTAGTGTAATTGGTAGAATTATCTTCTATTCCTTCTTTTAATACCCTCATGCCATATATTGAGGCTGCCCTAGCACTTGCTATAGCAGCAATATCATTGGATTTCTTTGCCCTGATAAGCTTAACACTACCTGCCGTATCGTATGTAGCAATAGGAGTTACGCCAAGGTCCCGAATATACTTACGGCACTGAGCAAGTGCTTGCGGATGTGAGTAAACAGTACGAATTTTTTCAATTTTTATTTCTGGTCTGGCAATCAGAGAATGATGTATTCTGAGATTAATTTCACCTTGAACCTTAAGATCAGTAGCTAGAAGAAGGTCATAAGTTTCATTTATACTTCCTTCCAGTGAGTTTTCAACAGGAACTACTGCAAAGTCAACTTCTTTTTTCTGGACAGCTTCAAAAGTATCAAATAGTGTTTGGTAAGGTGAAACGATTACATCTGATTTGAAAAAAGAAAAGATAGCTTCTTCGCTATATGCACCCCTTTCACCTTGAAAAGCTATTCTTTCTTTTTGATCCTTCATCAAGTATCACAATCTTATTTTCCCGTTAATATACAGAAGTAAGCCACTTGCTATACTTGGGATTTTCACCAGTTACAACCTCTTGAAATGCAGCACTTATCTTCTTAGTCCATGTTCCTGTTTTTCCGAAACCTATCATCCTTTGGTCGACTTCAACTATGGGAGCTATTTCAGCAGCTGACCCTGAGAAGAAGGCTTCATCAGCAGTATATAGTTCAAATCGTGTAATCTGTCTTTCAGTAACTTTTAAGCCTAAATCATTAGCTAAATATTTTACTGTATCACGTGTAATCCCAGAAAGAATTGATGAAGAGTATGATGGCGTTATCAATTCGCCACCATTAACAATGAAGATGTTTTCACCAGTACCTTCACTTACGAATCCTTGGGTATCAAGCATAATTGCATCATCGTATCCATCTCGACACGCTTCAAGCTTTGCTAATACGGAATTAAGATAATTTCCACATGCCTTTGCCATAGGAGGAATTGACTGTTCGGATAACCGTTTCCATGAAGATGTTCTAAGTTTTAGCATTGGAGTATCAAAGTAGTCTCCAAAAGGAACAGCAATTATTGCAGCATTAATCGGAAAACCAGTGAAGTTAAGACCAATATCTTTGTACCCAACATATATTATTGGACGGATGTAGGTACGGGTTCGTAAATTATTCTTTCTCACTAATTCGACAGTTCTATTGATTATATCTTCAACAGAAAATTTGGGGTTCATATAATAGATTTTAGCTGAATTCATCATACGAATAATGTGATCTTTAAGTCTGAATATATTCAGATTATCCTTGGATGGATATGCCCTTATGCCTTCAAAGACCCCCGTTCCGTAGTGAAGAGCATGTGTAAGTATTGGAACTTTTGCATCTTCCCATTTAACAAAATTTCCATTCATCCATACATAATTTGCTTTATTGGAACTCATTACATATCACCCAAGTGGATGTTCTAAGGTAGATATTATAAAATCTTCCCCTAAGGGTATCAAGAAGATTATTTATTTCCATATTCAGAAGAGAGTCTTCTCTCCTCAATAAATCCACAATCTACACATTTTAACCTATCATCAAGCCTGACAAAGCCACCACCACACATACTACATGTAGCTTTTAGCACACCGAGATCAGGACGATCTATAGAGAGATGAATTGTAGAGTTGGCAAGACTAAAGACTAACGCTCTGACAATATCTCCACTTCTACAGGTTACTCCTCGCTTGACTCTACCTCTTCCTGATGATTGGTTCGATATAAGTTGAAGCATTCCTGTAAAACCTGCTTTTGATAATTTACCATTTATAGATTCGATGCAAATATTAGCAATTTTAGTTTGGGCGGTCTCAACTACACCCGTAATGATATCTCCAAGTTGAGGTAATATGTTCTTACTATCCGAATGTTTAATGTTGATTGACCTTTCAGATAAGTTCTTTCTTATTTCGCCTACATGTAAAGATCTCACATTAGATTCTTGTAAGTATGTACCTTCACCTGAATTGAATTCTTCGATTACTGCAACCTTTTCTCCTGGTGTTGCAATCACTTTCTTTGTTATTTCAGGCAATTTAGTTTCTCCGAATAATACCAAGTCAAATTACGCCACTATTTAACTTGTTTTAAGTGATGTAAAACGATAGAAGTTTCAATAATGTTTATGTTAAACCCAAAGAGGTTTCTCTAGAAAGTCTCCCAGATCATTGCCATCCCAAATTCTGAATAATGTTTCAATTTGTGGAATGGATAGTATAGGTTTGCTAAAGTTTTCTCCATCTATCGAAATTCGTGGACATGCTGTTTGAATGAATCCGTCGATGTTGGTGAACATTGAAAGTCTGTCTTCGGTTATTTCTCGAAGTGTAATCATCTGCACTTCTTTACCGTAATCTAAGAGTCTCATTCTTACTTGTACCGCCCTTTTGAAAAGATTTTGACCTTCCCTTAAACCAATTATCACTCCAAATCTTTTTGCATCTCTTGCTTTATAGATCTGAAGAATGGATCTTTTAAGCCATTTTTCAGCTAATGGAGTTATATCTTCAACAATAGCCAGATATGGATCAAGCATAATAGTTGGTCGGCCAGTAGAAAGAGCTGCACTAATGGCATGAAACCTACTTTGTCCTAGAAACACTAGAGCATCTATTTTATTTCGAATATTGAATATTGGACTGAATCTACAGCCCATTATTTGACCGTCCATTAATCTTTCATAACCCTCACCTATGAAGATTTTGAAACCCGCATCTTCTAACATTTTTTTCGATTTGTCAAGTTGGTGGAGATACTGGCTTATTGTACATAACCCCAACCGGTCATGTTTTTTAAGATAAGGTAATGACTTTTTGATTACTTTTGTAAAATCAATGTCATCATATACATCTATCAGTAATGTACGTTTACCTATTCTTTTTACTGCTGAGTTATGACCTATATGAAATGCTAGATCTGCACCAAGTCTAGATGCATCGTCATCCATTATGTCACAACATCCGTAAGTTGGATCTGCTGATATTATTGTCTGAATATTATAGTCGTTCTCAATCTTGGAAGCTAATTGCTGAACTTTGGTTAAATATCCATCTGGGCAGCTTAACAAGATGGTGTTTGGTTTAATTTGTTCTATTTCAGAAAATATTATTTTTTTGTCGATCCTCACTTGTCTTTTTTCTCCTGTTTAGATGATTTTTACGTTTCTTTTAGCCTTTTTTATAAAATGGTAAAATTATACAAACCTAGGTTTTTTATACTATTAATGTCAAGTTTCGTAAGGTTGTATTTTTGTGGCTGAAGGAGATATTGTAGCGCAAAGTCTCATTATCTTTGCTTTGGTACTTGGATCAGGTTATATTGCAAGTCGACTTATGGCAAATAAAGGTATACCTGAATCCATTTTCATGATTTCAGCAGGAGTTATCCTAGGTCCGGTCACTGGTTTCCTTGATACAACTGCCTTTGAGGCTTTAGCGCCTTACTTAGGTGGAATGGCTCTAATTGCCATAATGTTCGACAGCGGTTTTGGAACGGACATTGAGGAGCTACTTGGACAAAGCAAGCATGCATTCATTCTTGCAATTTTAAGCTTTTTTTCGGGTGTAGCATTATTGGTTTTTATTCTATATATTCTCCCTATCTCCAGTGTTATTCCAGATTTTCCAGAATTCACCTTGAAGGAAGCGGTTCTTTACGGAACTATTGTTGGAGGAAGTAGTGGAGCTGTAGTAGCGTCAGTTGCAAAGAGTATTGGGATGAAGAAGAATCTTTCCATGTTTCTAACAGTTGAATCCATACTTACAGATGCATTGTGTATCATTGGTACATTAACAGTTATCATGTGGATAACCATTCCTGATCTTGCACCGATACAAGTTGCTAGATTTATTGGTATGAAATTCATTGTAAGTCTTTTAACTGGATCTTTTTTTGCTTTGGTTTTAGCTCATCTTATCCATCGCAGACAACAATACACGGCGATACTTACGTTACTTATCCTCCTTTATGGTATTACCGAGATAGTGGAAGGAAATGGTGCAATAGCAATCTTTGTTTGTGCAGTGGTTCTTGGAAATCTTGATCGGTTACCAATTCTTTTGCGGGAGGATATTATTGCATCAGTAAATTTCAAGAAAGAAAATATAGGAGGTTTTCATTCTGAGCTGAGTTTCCTGATAAAAGTCTTTTTCTATCTTGAAGTGGGATTGATATTTAATGTAAATATATCTGACCCTAAAATGATGCAAGCGATGCTATTCGGATTAATCATTGCAATACTTTTACTGGTTGTAAGATTCCCGGCAGCAACATTTGTATCCAGAATGTCAGGTGTAGGTGAATCAAAGGTTATCTCAGTCTTTTACGCCAGAGGACTTGCTGCAGCAGTTCTAGCTTTTCTCCCTACACAACTTGGCTTTTCCAACTCTGATTTCTACTTACAGAGCATAGCTGCAATTATAGTATTCTCAAATGTAATTCTCACCATAGGTTATCCTCTTACAACTTCAGGTATACGAAGACATAAACCTAAATATGAAGATAAAGAAGAACCGAAAACAATTAAGGATGAAGAAGAGCGGCCTTATGGCTTTTGAGTGAGTATTACTTGTTCTACTTTCATAGGAGCAGGAAGCTTGCTTCCAGCAGTTTTTAGAGCAGCCAATGCTGTTGGTAGTCGCTCTTTCATGATGCTTAAATCTAATATTGAATCACCTATTTTCACTCTAGCGGCTAATGCTACAGGTTTACCATAAGCTCTTCGCATTCCTTCTTGCAGTCTGTCTGCACCTGCAGTTGCTATCATTTTATTTTCTCGCAATATTACATGCGGAAATATTCTGACCTCAAGAAAATAAGATTCCTCTTCATCAGCAATAATCTTATGAGCTGATACTCGTGCTGCTTCAATAGCAAAGTGTCTAATCTGAACCTTCTCAGTGCTTACAAGTCGAAGTTTTATTTCATAATCATTTCTAGGAGTTCCGCTTGTGAATCTTGCTATCCTTACATTAGGTGAGCCTTTTTCATACTCTTTTCTTGTTGTAGGCATTCCATTTCCAATTCGATAATTATGTCCTCGCAATTATTTCAGGTCCTAGCGTGCGACCATTATCATGAAGGAAGTAAATAAGCCTGACGCCAACTATTTATTTATACAGGCTTTTCAAATAATATCATTTGGATGACAAGAGATTCATCATTATAATGGCCCATGGAGAGCTTTCGTTAGCTGAGATTGTGAACTATCTAGAATCTTCTGGATCAGAATATCAGATAATATCAAGGTCAGAGCAAGTTATGATAATGGATACATATCTCGATGTTAATGATGCCATGAGTAAGTTAGGTGGGTTATTCAAGATTGGAACTGTAAATTGTGCGCTTGATGTTAAAGATGTGTTGGATGAAGGACGTTTAGAGAATAAACTAAACTCAAAAGAATACTATAATTGGATTGATGATAAGGTTAGATGGTGTTTATCATTTTATAGTGATGTGCCAGATTTTGAAGTGAATATTCCTGACAGATTCCAGGATTATTTTAGGCAAAGATTAAGAAAAGATGGTGTGAAAAAAGCTAAATATATATTTCCCAAAAAAGTTGGAAAAATAAATCGAGAAAATATTTCAGATGATATTATAAAAAAACATATCATCGGTGAAGGATTAGAATTTTTGGTTTCATTTATTTCTGAAAAATATTATGTTGGAGTAACACAAGAGGTGGTTAGAAACCAAGAGTTCATTAATCGGGATCTGTGTCGGCCATTTCAAAATCCGAAGGAGAGTATACCACCAAAAATTGCTAGAATTATGGTTAATTTAACAGGTTTATCTGCGGGTGATAGATTATTAGATCCATTTTGTGGTATCGGAACAATTCTTCAAGAAGCATCGATTCTTGGATTGCAGGTATTTGGAAGTGATATTAACAGAAAATGCATCTCTGAAACAATAAGTAATTTGAAATGGTTAAGCGAGACATATAATCTTGAAATAAGAGACATTTCTGATCGGATATTTACTGCAGATGCTACTCAGTTATCCAAATATATGAATGAAGAGATTGATGGTATAGCGACTGAACCGATACTACTTCCACCATTAAAGAGATTTCCGTCAGAAGATGAGGCTGAAAATATGCTTCATACAGTCGGAAAAACATATGAAACTTTTCTTCCCGAAATATCAAATGTTTTAAAAAAAGGTGGAAAATTGGTTCTTATAACACCTTATATTAGAACAAATAAACATACTGAACGTTCATTCAATCTTAAAGAAGCTTTCAAGAATTCAGGATTAATACCATACTCACATCATAATGGTCCTCAATTTGAATACCCCATAAGGAGTTCAGTGGAAAAGAACAAGAAAGTGTCAAGAGGGATTCATGTTTTGGAGAAATTGTGATCTTTATTCTTAATTAAATTAGTAACTTTTCGAAATAAACCAATAATTAGTGTAGCTTCTCTTGAAGTCGGTCGTCCTCTACCTATAAGTTGACTAAAAGCTCTTTCAAAGATAGGTAATTTATACTCTTTATAGCCTGATTCTCTTGCAAGGTTTGAAGCAAACTTCACTATGCGACTTCGCTGTTCCTCATTTGCAATTTTTTCTTCATTTTCAAACTGTTGTTTAGTGAGCTCGTAAAGGATTATTGCTACGGAGTGCCCAATATTGAGTGTTGGATAAGAAGAATCTGCGTATATACTTACAATCATATCGAGAGATTCTAATTCTTCATTCGTTAAACCAACGGTATCTCGTCCAAAGATTAGGCAGACTGAACCTGAGAATTTTCTGATTGCATCAGCCATAAACTTAGGTGAAACTGTGGATCTGAGTACGTTAGTTGTACTTACATCGAATATTGCGGTTGTTCCAATTTTGTAGTCAAATTTCTTCAGATTATCGAATGTGCATATCTCTGCATTATCTAACACATAAACACCATGTGAAGCAAACTTTCTGGCTTTTTTTAGATCCACCTTTGGATTTACCAATAATAAACGGCTATATCCAAAGTTAGCCATTATTCTGGCTATGTGACCCACATTTACTTCATATAGTGGTTCCACTAAAGCAATAACAAGATTCAATTGATATCTGACCTTTTAATTCACTCTTACAAGTATTTCAAATTGTTGTTGTTCACTTTACTTTTGAGCGATAATAAAAATTGAGATTATGAAAGCAGCATATCTATTCAAACATATAGGTTGAAATAGGAGATTATCAAAGATATATATGGAGTAATTTTGAATAATAATGATTCGCGAAGGATTTGGGGTTCAGTAGGGATACTGCTCGCAATAATCCTATCAATAGGCAGCATATTTCCATTTACAATATATGCTCAGGAGTCAAAAGGTAGTTTTATTGAATATTCTTTTAATTATTCAATTGAAAAATCAGAAGAGAAAGAAAAATCAACTTCTGAAATTGAAGATAAATCTAAACAAAAGAAATCAGTAGAGAAAAAGGAATTAGATAAAAAAATCAACAATGATAAAGAAAAAAAATCTGATGTAAATAGAGAAGGGTCAGGAAACCTGAGGATAGAGGTTTTAGAGAATTTTGGGAATGGAACATTGAGAATTGAAAAGTCAGGTTCATTGAATAATGCTGAGTTCCAAGTAAAGAATAATGTCGCGGAAGATAGGTTTATTCTTCCATATCTTTCTACACTCCCTCAATTTGATCAAACAATTACAGGAGAGAATGGCACTATTTCTATTCGTACAGAAAGATTAGCAGATGAAACAGTAACAATTCAGGGAACTTCTTGGGTTCTTAATGTTACTAGAATAACGATAGAAGCTGAAGGTACTAGAAATGATAAGGAGATAGTAAATAATGTTGAAGGAGAGTTAAAGATATTTGCTATTTCAGGTCTCATTCATAGTTTTGTTGGCGGTTTTCAACAGGAGATAAGTGGAACAACTGTAAAAATGTCCATTATGTTGGTAGATACGAACTTGGATATTGAGAATAAACCTGAATCAAGAATGAATCTCTTCTCACAAATTGACTCTCTAGCATCCTTTGGATTGGGAACTACACCAATGAATGGTCTTGAGACATCTAGTCAATCTAGCTTTGCTACTTCATCTTATTTGCTCATTGGGAGTTTAGTTGGAGTAATCAGTCTAATTTCCTTTATAGTGCTGATGAGTAAACGCAGAATTAGAAAGAATAGCTCAACAGATGAGAAGCCTATTCACTGGGTTCACTAGCATTACCGGCGGTAAATAGTGTCAGCTGCTAAATTCCCCATCTCTACTGAGAATCTTGTAAAACGATATGACAAGTATAATGAGATTGGCCCAATATCAATAACATTAGAGCGAAAGGGGATTTTTGGTTTCCTTGGACCAAATGGTGCGGGTAAGACCACAACAATTAGAATAATTCTTGGGCTAGTACGGCCAAACGAAGGTTCTGTAAGAATTTTTGGTGAAGATCCGTTTAAGAATCCAGTGAAAGCCCTATACAAGATAGGTTATGCCCCGGAACTTCCTAGCTTCCAGACATTTTTCAGTGGAGAAGATGTGATGAATTTTACTGCTAAGCTTTATGGTATTAACCAATCAGACAAGAGAAGAAGGGTCAAGGAACTCATTGAAATGGTAGGGCTTAGTGACCATGTAAGAAAGAAAGTAGGGAAGTATAGCAAGGGAATGGTGCAAAGGTTGTCTGTAGCTCAAGCATTGATTAATGATCCAGAACTTCTTATTTTAGATGAACCGACGTTGGGGATGGACCCTGCTGCCACTATTCACTTTCGAGACTTATTCAAGACATTATCTTCAGAAGGAAAGACTATTTTGATCTCGTCACATCAACTCGATGAAGTTCAGAGGGTAGCTACGCATATAGGAATGATAAATAGGGGTAGAATGGTATTTCAAGGAACTACTGCATCTATATTAGAAGCATTCTCAAAAGATTTCTCAATAAAGATTGAATTAGAGAAGATAAATGATGATATTTTAGATAAGATAAAAAAACTTAGTTATGTTAAAGAGGTTAAAATATCGACAAACGGGATTCAAGTAATCCTGAATGAGAAAAAAGATCTAAGGGCAGACCTTGCAGATGATATCATTAAGAGTGGAGGAAGACTCAAAACATTATCTTTACACAACGCTACTCTTGAGGATGCATTTATCGAAACACTAAGGAAGGAAAATAAATGAATCAAGGTAAGAGCATCCTTACAATTAGCCAATATGAGTGGAGAAGAGCTTTAGCAAGAAAGAAAGTTGCTTTACTCATATTATTTACTATTTTAGTGGAATTTCTTCCATTCGCAGTCATTACCTTGTTGCCTTTGCCAAGCTTTATTCAAGATGTTTCGGGGATAATGTGGTTTATCGGTGCATTAACTCCTCACTTCTTCTTTCTTCAATTTGTTGCCCTGTTAATAGGTTCAGGTGCTACTGCCGAGGAATATGGGCAAGGTACTGCTGACATTATTTTATCCAAACCTATTTCAAAAATGTCATATTTGATTGGAAAGTTTCTTGGAGGGCTAACACTTTTCTCATTTATAGCATTACTCACAACTATTCTTGCGATTCTGCTTTCCACTTTTACTTTTGGAGCACAATCATACCTAGAGTTTGCTCCTGTAGTGTACTTCTCTTTGGTCTTCTCTACACTGGTCTTTTTTTCATTTGGATTTGTAATGGGAGAGGTGTTCAGGTCACCAACTATAGCTTATCTTATTGCAAGCTCAATTTATATTATGTCTTTTATTCTTAGTCCTTTTTTGGTTTTTGCGAATAGTCTGACTGGAGACCCTTTTTATTTAGATATCAGCAGAGCTCTTCCTACTTGGAGTGTTCAGAATTTTCCGATAATTATTTCTCAAGAACTCTTCCTAGGTTTTGATTCAATTCCATTCATCTCATCTGGTCCAGTGATTGGAGGTACGTTGATAGAGGCATTTACAGGAATTTTAGTGTATTCAAGTATTGGAATTGGGATATCTTTCTTCAGGTTTCTGAGGACAGATGTTACCAAGAAATCTATTGATTAAATCTGATCTATTAGATTAAATTGGTCTTGCTTCTATTGCTAATAACTCTTCAAAGAAAAATCGTTTGCTTTTCAAAACATTAACCTTAAATCCTAATTTTCTAGAATAAGCAAATAATCCATTTACATCTGAGATACTGGAGGATAAGAAAACAATCCTGCCATCTTTTCTCAGTATTCTTGAAGTATCTTTTAACCATGTCTTGGAGATTTCAATACCGCTTGGTCCACCATCTATTGCAATATCATTCACTTTTTCAGAAGGCAAGTAGGGTGGATTAAAAACTACAAGGTCGAACACATCATCTCTAAATGGAGAAGCAGAATCACAACATATTATATTGATTTTTGAACCAGTCTTCTTTTTCGCAATAGATATTCTCAGTTTATTCAGCGCATTAAAATCAAGGTCTACTCCAACAACAAGCCTATTGTTTTGTTCAAGCTCTAATGCCAATAGCCCAGAGCCAGTGCCTATCTCTAGAACTTTATCTACAGCATATTTTTTGATAACCCTCAATAGTAAAAAAGTATCTTCTTCTGGAGAATAGATATGTTTCGTATCCTTATTTTCCATAATTAATCTCTGCCAGCATCTTTGCTAATCCAAATGCTTCTTCAACATTTAACCGTTCAATCCGTTTTTGAAGTAGTGGGTATCCTAAAACGTCAATCAACATATTGAGATCTTTCTCATTATACTTGAGAATGCTCTTTATGGAAGGTAAAACTAATCTCCCACGGAATGAAAACAGTGTTTTCAAAGATGAAACTATCTGTGGATGTATTGGATCAGCTCCTTTAGTTTTGAAGAGAATAACTGTAGAATTCACCAAAGGAGGAGGATTAAAATAATCTTTTTCTATATCAAAAAGTTTTTGAATTGTGAATCTATTCTGTGCAAGCACACTTACTGCACGATAATTAGGTAAACCCGGCTTAGCAAGAATCTTATCCGCAAACTCTTTTTGGACAGTTATTATACCACGATTTAATTGTTTACTCGATAACCATTCAATTAATCTTAATGATTTTGAATATGGGATGTTTGAAATAAGAACATCAAATTTGCAATCTAGTTTGAATCCATCACCATGAATCAATTCAAGGTTTTTTAAGTATCCTAATCGTTCCTTTGCTATTTTAAAAAATTTTTGATCTAATTCAACAGATATTACTCGATTTCCAGATTTGCATATCTTCTCTGTAAGATGCCCACCACCTGTACCTATCTCGAAAACTACTTCCTCTAATTTAATTTCTGAAGCTTTGACAATCCTATCAAGTATTGTTGGTTCTGTTAGAAGATGTTGACCTAGTTTTTGTCTCTTTCTCATCGTGCTCTCAAAGGATTCAGTTATTCACTAACGATGTACGAACAAGTTGACCCTAGAGCTACCAGATATTTCTTCAACAATACGTTTAGCAATAAGTTTTGTTGGTTCCTTTATACCAGTACGCTCCTGTAGATTATCAAAATTTTTAAAAGGCAAACGGCTTCGTTCATTGATTATTTGATTCATGAATGTTTTTCCTATCCCAGGAATAAGTTCTAGAGCATGTAGTCTGGGTGTAACAGGATGTAAAGAATTGAAGATTTCGATATATTGATCTTCATTATTTTTTATAACCAGTTCTGCAATGGTTTCTAGCTCGCTTACTGCATCATTTGAAAGTTCTTCATGTATGAGTTTTCCGAGTACACTAACAACTTTTGTCCGGCCTTCCTTTCCAATATATATTCGTTCGCCAACCTTAAATTCTACTCCATTTAAAGCCAGTATCTCAAGTAAGGTAAGCCTTTCTTCACCAATTGCTTGTAGAATAGGTCCCTCTCGTCCACGTATCATTTTAGACTTACAATGAGGATTAAAATCAAGTACATACGCATATTCTTCATATTTTTTCTGAAGAGGTAGACTACTCATTATTTCTAACTCCTTTTTATATTCAATAACAGGATTTCTCAATAATCTTTGGAGTAGTTAGAAGATAAGGTTTTCATAATAAAATTGTACATCATTAACTTCTCCTATTCTAATTGAATACATATAACTAGATTCACCTTTAAACTTTGTTATTTACAGGTAAATTAGATGCAAAAGAATTATTTTATGGATCTTTTGATTTTGCGTCTTTTATGATTTCGAGTATCTTTAGAGATATCTCTTCAGGGAGAAGTTTCTTCCAACCGGAAGTAAACACATAAAGCTCTTCTTTGCTTTCCGGCATAATATTTGATAGTTCTACAGCTTCTTTTTCTGTAAGTTTAGTCTCTTTAATGAGGCGTTTCCGGAGATTTTGAGCATCTTTTTTAGATGTCTGTGAAAATTTTGAAACGTAGTCTAGAGTTCGTCTCTGAATTTGATCTGAAGTATCTTCATCAAGTTTTTCGAGATATTCTTTAACTTCTGGAAGTGTAACTAATTTTATCTTTTTTTTCTCTTTGATTGAACTCATTTTAAACATCCTTTTTTTAAATTTATTTATTTCTTAGGCGTTAAATCGTGAGGTTTGATGTGCTCTAAACGTGCCTGTAGCTTCTTTATTTTATTACCTACAGGTACATCCATAATCAGAGACCTTGGTCTTATCTCTTTAACTGTTCCTACCAAACCTTGAAATCTTCTGTGAGGCATACCTTTTACTTGACTTGAATCTATATTTACAACTACTTTATCTTCGACCTTATACTCAATCATTACATAAGATAAGCCACATGCCCTTTTTGTTTTTCTCAACAATCTTCTTGTTTTTCTTCTGAATCCTTTACTTCGTGGCATACACTAACACTTTTTGATTGCTCGTCGATGTCTCCCTTTATTCCCAGATATAGGTGTTTTGGGGATTAAGATTAAACGCATTCTCACTATTAATTCAGATAATACATTCTAGGCTTTCAGATTAACAGCAAGTATGTCAAAGGGCATTTTTTGGTTAATTTTTATTTCTCTTTTCAGAATACTGGATATATTTGGTTCAACTTCATCTCCTTCGCCAGTTATAAACCGTCTAATGCTCAAACCACCTTCACATTCCATTTTCATTTGCATGATTAGGCCTTTAATTGATTCCACTTTAACACTGTGGATATTTTTAATAATACTCTTATTTTTATTAGCAGGCAACATCTTTACAGAGGTTTCATCAAAAGATTCTTCAAGATTCTGAATATTTCTCTTAGTTATTCGCTTATTTAATGTGAATTTACTTTGAACAGAGATTGTGAACTGTTGGTCACTTTTAGGTCGTTTGTTAATTAATGTCAATTCCTTGAGAGAAACACCATCACGAAGCTTGTTTATCGCTGATTGCATTCGCTTTGGTTTTCTAATATGTGGCTCCAAGATTTCTGCATAAAAGGGGCGACCATTGCCTTGAACTAAACTATTGGAGTCTTCACTTCCTATCCAAGTGAATTTGATTCTACTAGCATTAAATAAAGAAAGCATAGGGATAGTCAAACGTTGCTCTACACTATCTGTTGTTGAATATCCAGTAAGATTACATTCTGGGCAACCTTTACCTCTGCATTCTAAGCATCTTCTTCGTTTCTGGGGTATACCCCGTTTTGATTTATTATATCGTCCATAAACAAAAATTGCTTTAGAAGAGACTTCCACTATATCTACCAATGAATCTACGACCACAGTAACATCTGGCCGCCTATGTGTCACTTCTACACCTAATCGCTCAGATACTTCGTCATTTAGTTCTCTGCTGAAGTTTGCTTTAAGGGTCTCCCCTCCTTTCAGCTTAAATTCTGCCCTAAGATTATCTTCTTGCTCAATCATTGATGTAGGAATACGGGCACCAATCACAAAATTGTTAAATTCATAATCACTTAAGGACTTCATGATCATATCAGCATATCTTTCTATTGATGACATTGTCTGCCCACAAATTAGACATGACTTAGTTTGGTTTTCTCTTACCCCTGCTTTCTTTTTTAACTCCTTACCTCTCATTGCATTGTTAAGATCTTTCTTTTCTGATGGGAATTGTCGTCCTAAACAAGCATTACATAAAATATAATCCCTTGGAATCTTTTGAAAATATTTCTCCATCAACATGTTGAATCATTTCACTGTTGCATACGCTTCATCATCTGTCTGAATTGCCTTCCTCGGCTTGCTTTCATTACTGATTTAGTTTGTTTGTATTTTGACATCATTTCTTTAATCTCTTTTTCAGGGGTACCAGAGCCTTTTGCTATCCGATGGATTCTTGAGGAGTTAAGTAAATCAGGATTTTGTCGTTCAGTCCTAGTCATAGATTGTATGATTATCCGCCAGTGCTGCATTTTATCCTCTAATTTATCTAAATCTTGATCCTTCATTGCAGATGAGAAACCAGGTACCAAATCGAGTATCTTCTTAAGTGAACCCATCTTCTTCATTTGCTCAATTTGATAGTAAAGATCGTCTATTGTCATCTTTCCTGATGTAATCCTCTGAAGTTTCTTAGTGTCGGCTTCGATCTCAAGGTCTTTTACTCGATCAAGTAGAGCCTTTAGATCACCCATATCGAGTAAGCGACCAACAAACCGAGATGGTGAGAAAACTTCTAGATCATCCACCCGCTCTCCAGTTCCTATGAAGACTATTTTTGCCCCTGTAGCAGCAGCAGCAGCAAGTGCTCCTCCACCTTTTGCGGCTCCATCAAGTTTGGTTATAACTATACCACCTATTGGTGCGATTTTATGGAATGCTTCAGCTTGGCTATAGCATTGCTGGCCAATTGTTCCATCTATTACAAGTAGGACTTTATCGGGGTTCAAGTGGTTAAGATCCTGCATTTCTTTTAAGAGTCCTGCCTCTTCTTTGTGTCTACCGGCTGTATCGATTATTATGATGTTATTGTCAGTGGTTTTGAAGTGTTTTACACCTTCTGATGCTATTTTTACAGAATCTTTTGCATTTTCTTTGCCATAAACAGGTACCTTAATCTTTTCGCAGAGCATTTTTAATTGAACTAATGCGCCGGGTCTAAAGGTATCTGCCCCAACGACACCGACTTTATGACCCTGTTTAGACAGGTTACGAGCTAATTTTGCTGTTATGGTTGTTTTTCCGCTTCCTTGAATACCTGCAAGAAGTATAATGCTGGTCTTGTCATGTGAGAGCTTGAACTCAGTTTCTTCACCTAATATACGAGAAAGTTCTTCATAAAGTATCTTAACTATATGGTCTTTTCTAGGAAGACCTGGTGGAAGTTTCTCATCTAAGGCCCTCTGCTCTATTTTTGTGGAAAGAGCTAATACAAGTTTTACGTTGACATCCGCTTGTAGGAGAGCCCTTTGCAGATCCTTTACAAATTCTTTTACAGCCGCTTCATCCACTGTCCCTCCTCCAACTAGCTTTTTGACCGCGTTTCTAAGACCACCCTGGAGACCGGAAAGCATCTTTTACAACCTCAGAAAAGATGATATTAACTCTTTTGGGTATTTAGAGCCTTATCAACTAGTCTAGCATTTTTTATTTCAAGAAAGCCATAGTTATTGAACCAATGCATTTTCATTTCTTGTATTTCAATTCTCTTTTTGAATAGTGGAGAATCAAGTGTATAAGTTTCTGCTTCTCCTCCTTCAAAGTTAATATTTATTTCAAAACGATGATTTAATTCCTTAAGTTCATCTATCATTTCCTCATTTATGATACGCCCTAGCCAGTTCATATCGAGTCCTTCGGCAGCTACACCTACAATCATTACTTTGAATCCTGATTTGATTATATTCTGCATGTATTCTTCTGGATCCGTCATCCAAGAAGGTGAAATAGCCTCTAAACCTGCTTCATTACATACTGCTTCAATTCTATCTTTCTGGTATACACTGGCTAAACCACCAGTCACAATACCTTCAAAAAAGTGTTTTTCCTTAGCTTTTTTTATTGCCTTTGCAAGTTCTTGAACTTCACTTTCTCCCACAGTTCTAAGATTGGTTTTTACGATTGGGATATCCAGAGCTTGTGATTGAAGATCTGTCCAATCTATATTAGGGTAATGGAAGAGATAACTTTCACTACTTTCTGGTATCATCGTTATGAGACATGTTAGTTCGTGACCTTGTTGTTTTGCAATATAAGCAGCATATGTACTATCTTTACCACCTGAGTAGAGTATACCGACTTTCAAGTAGATTCTCAATTCATTACTTTAAACCTATCAGTCCTCGATTTTCTTCACATTTCAGACGGCTCTTCCGCGACATCATCTAGGTCTATTGCATCAGAGATATCAGTGAATTAAAGTGTATCTTTGAATTGTCTGATTTTATTTTTTAATGAAATTAAATAATGTCTGAATATATTATAGTGTAATAGAGAATAAAATCGTAACCCTTAATTTCCACTTGATTATCGAACATATATCAGAAATTATAGGACAGTATCTATTTTGAGTGAAAATGTTAAAGAGAATAGTCAACATTGGTATTTAAAACATAATGGAATAGTTTTACTTACTTTAGTTCTCGGTGTTTCATTTGCAGTTTTAACTATTTATCCATCAGGTTCACTTGTAACGACACAAATATCAAACTCTAACGATGACGATTTCCTAAAAATTCCACTCCAAGGTTCAGAAGATAATACAATTTACTTGGGAGACTATAAAGGTAAAATTATAGTCCTTGAGTTTATGGCCACTTGGTGTCTAACATGTGCCCAGCAAGAACCAATTCTACAAGAGTTATATACAAAATATCAAGATGAAAATTTAGTTGTACTAGCTGTAACAATCGATCCAACTTATGATACACCTGATGTATTGAGCAATTTTATTGAAAAGAATGATATTCCTTGGCAGATTACAAGAGATACAAGTCTTATGATGACGAGATATTTCCAAGTATCCGAGATTTCTACTACAATAATTATTTCCCCTGAGGGGGAAGTTGAAAATGAGTTTACTGGTATCACTGATCTTGATAAGCTTTCAAGAGCGGTAGATGTATTTCTTTGATAACCATTTATTCTCTCTATTACTAGGAGGGTAATAATATGGTTGATATTGTTTCGATAATGTATCCATTTACAGCAGGAATTTTTGTTTTACTTTCACCGTGTGGATATGCACTCATCCCAGGTTACATATCTTATCATCTAGGTTCTGATGTGAGTTTTTCAAGAGCTCTACAAGGCGGCATTATTTCTACAGTGGGGCTTGTTGCTGTTTTTTCCATATTGGGTATTGCATCATCACTTATTAGTGGACTAATAAGGCCATATTTGACTCTATTAACAGTTTTTTCAGGTATTGTGGTTATGATTCTTGGTGTATTGATTCTAGGTGGATTCAGTTTTCCCTCTTCTTTTTTGAAGTTTAGTGGTTCTAGTAAAAGAGGAATGATGGGTTTTTTTATTTTTGGAATTGCATATGGATTAGGTGCCGCAGGTTGTACTGCACCTGTTTTCTTCTCTGTAATCCTGATAGGAATGTTAGACGGTGGAGTTTTTGGTGGTCTCTTAACATTTGTTCTGTATGCATTGGGGGTTGGGATTCCATTGATCATCACTAGCATACTTGTAGCAACAGCTAAGCGCCCATTATTATTAAAAATTAATAATATCACACCTAGACTCTACAAATTTAGTGGAATTGTTTTGATATTAGTGGGAATATATCTTATTTATACCTATATGGCATCAGGAATGGTAGCATAAATAAGATATATTATAACATTTGAATTGAAGTTTGTTTAAAGTTGTGGAATTGACAATAAGAAGGTCACTATGGCAGTCACGTTAAGGTTTTTAGTAGGTTGTTTTTCAGAGTGTTTAGTTTGATGGTTTTATTTGAATTCAATTTTCTTTGATACGATTAGAAAGATATCTTCATCTCAGCTAACTGATATAACAGTTACTTCAGATAGATGCTCCGATGTTAGCTGTAAGACAAAAAAGATCTGCAGCGCCTGTCAAGATAACTGCGTAGTAGATGCAATAGATATCGGTGAAGTAGTTGAAATTGATTGGGACAAATGTATTAAATGTGGCATCTGTGCCGCGGTTTGTCCTACAGAAGTATTCAAGATACAAGCGCCTTCAGATAATAAGATTTTAAGATCCATTACAGCATCTAAGAATGAGAACATCATAATCGAATGTGACTTTGTGGATAAATCATTTCAAGGGAAAGAAAAAAGACTAAGAACTAGCGGTCAAAAAATAATTGTTCCTTGTATTGGACGTTTTTCTGAAACGTTTCTTTTGTTAAGCACTCTCTCAAGAGGAAACAAAGCAAAATATGTTAGTTGTACATCCGATTGTAGTTTTTCGATAGGAAAAGAAGTCATTGATAAGATGTGGCGAAGAACTGAAAATCTCTTTAAAATATTTGGAAAAAATCCAATAGAAAATAAAGAAGATATTCATAGTGATAACAAAGATCAAACTGGAAGAAGGGAATTACTTAGAGAAACTAGGTTTCAGGCTATAGAACTGCCCCCATCACAAAAAGATCAGTCAACGGGTTTATCCAACGTGAATATCAAAACACCTCCACAAAGAGCTGAACTTCTGCAATTGATAGAAATGTATTCACCTCCAACTGTCCTTATTGATAAAAAAGAGATGCATTTTAGTAATATCAAGTTATCACCTGAAAAGTGTCGTCTTAATGGTATTTGTGCTTCAGTTTGCCCTACTGATGCACTTCAATTCTTGGGGAATAATCAAGGTAAGGAGTTGAGTTTTAAGATGGGGCTCTGTGTAGGGTGTGAAGCTTGTGTTTATATTTGTCCTGAAGAAGCTTTAGAGATTGATGAGGAGATAGACCTTGGCCTCTTATCTTCGCAACAGACGATAATGAAGCTAAAGTATCAGCTTTGCACTAGTTGTGGAAAACAGTTTAGTGTGAAAACAGGTTATGATTCTTCAATCTGTAAGTCTTGTGTTAAGACACAATCTTTTCTTGAAGAATACGGAAAAGATTCTGAAATATCTTAAGTTAATAAAGAAAAGAATCTTAAATATCTAGGATTATATTAGATTGTGTGTTAAGATATACGGAGGAAAAATAGTTGCCTAAGATACCTGATGTTCTTTTGTTGATATTAGCTCTCACTCTATCAATTGTAGGGCTCTATGCTATGTTAGTTTGGGCACCAGTTGAAGTAACTCTTGGGGAAAGCTATAGGGTTTTTTATCTTCATGTACCTGCTGCTTGGGTTGCTTACCTAGCTCTTGGAATGTCGTTAGTATCCAGTATTCTATATTTGAAAACTAAAAATTCAAAATTTGATACCTTTGCTGAAGTAACTGCTATTCTAGGGGTACTTTACGCCACTTTGACAATAATACTTGGTTCAATTTGGGCGAATGTGGCTTGGGGGACATATTGGAATTGGGATCCTAGAGAAACTACTACGCTTATACTTTGGATATCTTATGCTGGATATCTTGGTCTAAGAGCATCTATCGAGAATGTTGAGAAACGGGCAGTGTTACCAGCCATTTACAACATTTTTGCGTTTTCCACAGTTCCTCTTAGCTATATATCTGTAATCTATTGGCAGACACTGCATCCACAAATAGTTACAGGTGAAGGAATATCCACTACTTCAGATATGATAACAACTCTTCTCTTGAATTTAGTAGCTTCGTCAGTTATGTTCCTCTTCTTTCTGAATTTGCTTTACCGCATTAGAAGAGCGGAAAGGGTTCTAGATGAGTATGAAGAATCTACTTGGAGGTGAAGAATATGCAAATTGATATTCTCATTGCATCAGTGGCTTACTGGGTTATAATAGGTTCTTTCTTTCTAATTATAAGTAGAAGGGTTTCTAAGATAAGTAGAAAGATAGATGATGTCGAGAAACGCTTAAGAAAGGAAAAATAAAACAAGTAAAGTGTTTTCGAACTGTTTAGTGTATTTTAGGTGTGATAAGAGATGAGCAAATTCGCTGTAGAATGTATTGATATCACTAAACAGTATGGACATTTGTATGCATTACGTAAACTCAAGATAAATATTGAGGTTGGAGAAATTGTCGGTATTCTAGGTCATAATGGTGCTGGTAAGTCTACATTTCTTAAAGTAATAGGAACACAGCTTTCTCCTACTGCAGGCTCATTAAATATTCTTGGAAATGATGTGAAGAAGGTAAGGAGTAAAGTAAGGAGGAGTATTGGTTTTGTTGGTCATACGAGTTTTATGTATGATGAACTTACTTCTGAAGAGAACCTCAGATTCTATGGAAAGATGTTCTCAATTTATGGTGAATCCCTGGAGAAGAAGATTGACCAAGTATTAGATCAGGTTAATATGGATAAATATCGATATGTTACGATTAAGAAACTTTCTCATGGTTTAAGAAAAAGAATAGATTTGGCAAGGGTATTTCTTCATTCCCCTGAAATTTTGATATTAGATGAACCATTTTCTGGGCTTGATCAAACTGTTGTGGAAAAATTAGTAGATTTATTGAAGAAACAGAGTGGCATCACTAGTCTACTATCTTCACACAGCTTTGAACTTCTGGATGGTTTCTGCACTAGGATGCTTACGTTTCGTGAAGGATTAGTTATAAACGACACTGAAAGTGATTGAGATGGGGCTTCTACGAGATTCATTCAATATTGCCGCCAGAGATATCCTCATTGAATCAAGAAGAGCATATGAGGTATTATCAATGATATTCTTTGCAGTCAGTGCCATGGTATTAGCAAGTATTGCGTGGGGAACACCTATTTCAATTACTATTCAGGAAGGTGTAGCTTCTCTTTGGTTAATAATTTTCTTTACAAGTATTCTTCTGTTCACCACATCCTTTGCTAGAGAAATGGATCGTGGTACTATAGGAGGATTGCGAACAATACCTTCACAACCATTAGCCATTCTACTTGGAAAAGCCACATATTCAGTGGTGATGCTGCTTCTTGTAATTGTTGTTCTATTGCCTTTATCCATAGTATTTATCAATATTCAACCAACAATAGAGATCTTTGAGCTTTTCCTCATTCTTATTGTAGGAGTAATTGATCTTTCTTTTGCAGGTTCATTTGTTTCAAGCATTGTCATGTACTCAGAAGGAAAGACCTTACTTTTGCCATTCCTACTGTTTCCTATTTCTATGCCAATTTTTATTCCTGCTCTGCTTTCTAGTGAGAAAGTTCTTCGAGGTCTTGCCTTCACTGAGTACTCAGGTGAACTTCGACTTTTGGGAGCTTTCTTGGTATTGGTGATTATGGTAGCTATTTTTTCGTTTGAAACAATTGTAGAAGAATAATATGATTAATTATCTAGATTCTGAGAAATTTCTTTTTTTCGCACTAACCGATTTGGTAGTAAACCGAGGATTACTCCAATGATCATTAATTGACCACCTGTCCAAATAAAACCTATTAGCGGAGTGTAATTGATGGTTAATGAAACTTGATTCTCGTCTAATGATTCAGGGATAACGTAGATATCTTCAAATGGTAAACTTTTTACTCCCACATGAACATAAGTTGCTTGAGCTTTTAGATTTTCTGAGAGAATTGGGGTTACTGTTCCGTCAATGTTTCCATTACTGATAGCCAGATTTATTTTATAGTCATTATGATTGAGTTCTTCAATTTTGGAAAATCCCATATATGTGAATGTGTAATCGCCGACTTCTTCAGGTAAATCACGTTGAAGGGTAGTTGAGTAACTTGTCTGATAAATGGATGTTCCGATAATTCCAATAAAAATCAAGATCATGCTGAGATGAACGATGTATCCACCATATCGTCTTTGTCTATTAAATATAATGTGGATCATAGAGCTGATTGTTTTTGTGTCAGTTTTTCTTGAAAAATCTTTAACATCAAACAAGTAATCCTGACCATGAATAGATATGGCGAATATTGATGCCGATACCCCAATAATTGAGGTGATATTCGTAAAACCAAGTATGTAAACGATTGGGGAACTTATTATTGCAATAGATATTGGATATTTTAATTTATTGATAATATCGGAAGAGTCAGTACCTCCCCATCGAAGTGCAATTGATATTCCCATAAGCAACACTAGAGATAACATTACCCAAGGAGCTATTGTGTTATAGAAACCAGTACCTACACTGAGTTTTGTTCCAATAATTGCCTCATTTAATATAGGAAAAAGTGTTCCCCATATTACAGTTAAACCCATTATTACAAAGAAAATATTATTGAGCAAAAATGAGGATTCTCTGCTTTTAATGGATTGGAAAACATTCATGCTTTTAACTTGATCATATCTGTATACAAGTATTACAAGTGAGACTGCAAGGCTTCCACCAATGTACATAGCTAGAATTGAACCTATTCCTGATGATCCGAAGGCATGAACAGATGATATGATGCCGCTCCTGGTTATGAAGGTTGCAAGAATTACAGTTTCAAAGGCTCCTATGGCGAGAATAACATTCCAAAGCTTCATACCTCGTTTATTTTCTTGTAACATAACACTGTGTAGAAGTGCAGTTGATATCAACCATGGAACTAATGAAGCATTTTCAACTGGGTCCCACCCCCAATATCCTCCCCAACCAAGTACTGTGTAAGACCACCATCCGCCTAAAAATATTCCAAATCCTAGAAATAACCATGAAAATAGTGACCATTTTCTTACTCGAAATACCCAATTCTCGTTTTTTGCAAGTAATCCAGCAAGAGCAAATGCAAAAGGTATAGTGAGGCCGGCATAACCTATGAATAAAGCGGGTGGATGGATTAACATACCTGGGTCTATCAACAGAGGATTTAGTCCGTTTCCATCCGGCGGGTTAAAAGCAAGTCTATGAAACGGGTTATTAATGGAGAGAACTAGAGCAAGCAAGAAAATGTTTACAGATAGAAGAACTGTTAAGGCGTAACCTGTTATTCTATCCTTCTGTTCTCTTAAAACTATGCCAGTCATAAATAAGGAGATAATCCAAGTCCAAAGTAGAAGTGAGCCAGATGCTCCACCCCATATTGCTCCTATTGTATAGGCTAGAGATAAACTATTATCTGAATATAGGGCTACATATTCTACGTTGAAATCTCTGATTAAGAAGTAGTACAGAAGAATTATCACAGAAGTAGTCAAAAACAAGGTCTGAGCATAAAGAGCTGTTCTAGAAAAATTGTAGATAGCTTCATTCTGTGTTCGCGTATAATAAAAAAATGATGCAAACGAGATTATCGATGCCAATAAGGCAACAGCAAGTGCTGAGTAGCCTATATCCAACTATTAGCCGTCCTCTGAAACAAGATCCTCATATTTAGAAGGACATTTTACTAAAACTTCCTCTGCCTGAAAGAGACCATTGTTGTATTCACCTATTGCCACCACTTCTGTAGAGTGTTCAAGATTATTTATCATCCCTTTGTGTGTTACCGATATACTTTGATTTCCATCAGTAATATCGAAGGTAGTTATCCCAGAATCATTATTAAAGAAGATTGTATCCAGTATTACTTGCCCGTAGAGCTGCACATTTTTGTTCTGTGTATTATCTGTCTTTAGATCTGAAACGCTGGTATAAGGTGAAATATTTTCTGTGAATATTCCCATCATTAACACTATGAATATTGCGAGAAGCACTGTCATTACTAGAAACTTACTTTTTTTCAACTGTATTTTTCACTCTTTCTTGCTCTTGAATACTACTTTTGACTTTCTCTAACTCTGTTTTATTTTTCAATTTTAATTGAAGATATTCTACTTCAATTATATTTCCATTAGTAAAATCTTTTTCTATCTTCTCTAATTCAGAAGACAATGCAGCTTCTTTAGATTTTAATTGATCTAGAGATTTTCTGGATCTTATTAATGTAATAATAACACCACTTGCACCTAGAACAACTAAAACCCCCGTACCAATCCATAGGAGATTTATTTCACTACCCTTGTATCCAGATACTGTAATAGAGAAACCATTTCCTGTGAAAATATTGATAGAAGTATAAGCAGCAACTAAATTTCCATTAATTTCAATCAATCCTTCACTATTTAGATTATTTGATGATAGTACCCCAATTTCTGGATCCATTGTAATGATTACAACAGAAGTATCATAATACTGTCTCTTTTCAAAAGAATACTCATTTGAGCTTGGTTCGAGACGATATTCGAAATTTATAGTTTTGGAACCATTAGGCATTAAGGGTTCTATGGGACTGAAGAAAATTCCAAAGTCAGATGGCTCAAGACAGCAATCTTGATCCCAAATAAAATTCATGAAATTATTAGGAATCTCGATCTTGATATCAGGATTGTTTATCACTGTATCTCCAAAATTTCTAAACTGTAATAATTCTGTCACATTCAAATAATTTTCTCCTATTGTGATGGATATATGGTGGAAATCGATACTAACATTCTCATCAGAGTTGGTGGGTTCAAAAACATGAATCTCTGTTTCATACTTTGTCTGATTAGCTAAGATTATGACGGGATAATCTACTCCCTTATAATTTAATAAAATAAGGTATTGATTGCCTAAAGAGAGATTTTCAAAAATAAATAAAGGGTTATTTGAAGTAACATTTTCAACTATCACATTGCTTGAGTTAATCAACAAAGTATTCATTTTAGATTGCCCATCATGCCCGTTTACAATCACATCTATTCTTCCTGTTTCTTGTGCAAAAGCCGATTCAAAATATATGCTACATAAAATTATGGAAAAAATGAAAAAAAGCATGACGAATATTGTGTTGTATGTAATTTTGTTATTGAAATTTGAATTCATTTTAATTCATCATCATATTTATGCGTATGTTAACTACTAGATTATACGCAATTAAATCTACACTAATACTTTTCCATTATCGTTTGAATGAATATAAATAGAAACCTACATATCTTTAATTGAAGCTTTATTCTTTGAAAAATAATAACAGTTAACTATGTACTAACCACATAATGAAAGATTTCATATAAAAGGGGAAGCAGAGTTGTTAATAGACATTCATCTAGAAGATCGTAAGGTCCTTGTGGTTGGGGGAGGAAAGATCGCAGAAAGAAAGACTCTGCAACTTCTAGATAGTGGATCTGAAGTCACACTAGTTGGTCAAGGGTTCACTAAGAAACTCATAGAGTTAGATAAATCAGGACAAGTGAATCTGGAAAAAAAGGATGTAGTAGATGGAATACTGCCGTTATATAGGAAGCTCGAACCAAGTATAATAATAATAGCATCCAATAATAAATTACTTAATGAAAAGGTTGCAAAAGAGGCGAGAACTCTTGGTTCACTTGTTTGTGTGGTGGATAATCCTTCGCTAAGTGATTTTTTTATACCCGCAGTTGCAAAGGTAGACAATATCCGTATAGCGGTTTCAACTAAGGGAAAAAGTCCGGCTATGGCTGGTGTGATTCGAAGTAGAGTAGAAAAAATGATAACTATGAAGGATATTCACAGTGTTGAATTGCAGAGTTATGCCAGAAACATAGCCAAGAATCATATTCTTTCTCCAAATGAACGCAGGAAAGTTCTTCTTCAAATAATTAAAAATAATAAAATAAATACATTTTTAGAAAATGATCAAGTAAGTGAAGCTAAGGATTTGGTAAAGGAGATAATAGTAAAGGCTGGGAAGAGTGATTGAGTTTTCCGAATGTTAGGATGCGTAGATTGCGAAAAACAGAGAATATTAGAAGGATGATCCAGGATGTTAGACCTTCTTCGAGTGATTTAATTTTACCTATATTTGTTCAAGAAGGATTGAAGAAGTCCATTTCGATTCCTTCTATGCCAAATGTTAACAGGGTTTCAGTCGAGCAGGCCGTTGAAGAGGGGAAAGAAGCAGTGAGTTTAGGGATACCTGCTGTAATTCTATTCGGAATTCCGTCTGAGAAGGATGAGGAAGGGTCATCAGCATACAATAGGAACGGAATTATCCAGACTACTGTAAGAAAAATGAAGGAGGAACTAGGTGAAGATTTGGTGATAATAACGGATACATGTCTATGTGGATATACTATTCATGGTCACTGTGGAATCATTGATGAAGGTAAAATTCTAAATGATGAAACTTTAGAGTTGTATGGAAAAATTGCTGTAAGTCAAGCTGAGTCAGGGTCAGATATTATCGCTCCTTCCGGAATGATGGATGGACAGGTTAAGGTGATAAGATATGCTTTACACAAAGAGGGATATTCAGACAGAATGATTATGGCTTATTCAGCAAAGTTTGCTTCAGCTTTTTATTCTCCATTTCGTGAAGCAGTAGATTCTGCACCTCAATTTGGAGACAGAAGAGGTTATCAGATGAATTATTCAAATCCAGATGAAGCAATGCGTGAAATTAAACTCGATATTGAGGAAGGAGCAGATATCGTTATGGTGAAGCCTGCTTTGGCGTATCTTGACATAATTCAAAGAGCCAAATCTCAAATCAATATTCCTTTAGCTGCTTACAATGTAAGTGGTGAATATTCTTTAGTGAAGGCTGCTGCAGAGAAAGGATGGGTTGATGAAAAGAAGATAATTTTGGAAGTAATAACAGCGATAAAGCGTGCAGGTTCAGATCTTATCATTACAAATCATGCCAAAGACGTAGCTAGATGGTTAAAAAACAAGTGATCGAGTCTTATTTTTCTTTGGAACCTATCCATTGTTTAAGTTCGAAGAAGCATTGCCCATTGCTGCTGGTTCTTAGAGCTCTTCGAAATTCGATAATGAGATATATTGCGGTTGATGAGCCATTCTTCACGAAATTGATTCTTAATGGTTTGAAACTAAGCCCCAAAGCTCTGTCTTCTCTTCTTTTGAAAACATTGTCAAATCCATGAAATATATCTGTAGCATCTTTTTTATTGATTTGAAGATGGTATCTTTGCTTCTTCTTTTTGTCGTTACCATAAAAAACTAATCTGTCATTCATTAGTGAGAGTTTGCCTTCGTATCGGTGGAGAGGTTTAGCAAATCCTGTATGAGCTACCAGCCAATCTATAAATCCCCGATTACGAATATCCTCTTCAAATGCCATTAAGGTACTAGTGTCCTTAATCACCATAATAGTAATTGTTTAAATTTCTATATATAAAATATTTCTAGTGAAAAGTTTGACATAAGTTAGATAGATTAATGTTAACCATATATCCGTTCAGACAAAATATTATGTGATAATGAAATGGTGCGGGGAGTGGGATTTGAACCCACGAACTTCTAGAAGACAGGCGCCTCAGGCCTGCGCCTTTGACCTGGCTTGGCAACCCCCGCGCTTAACAATCGGAACTAGACGCTCTTTTAATAACTATTTATCTTTAGATAATCTATTTCCAAATGATGGTTTACTTTGAATAAATATTTCAATCCTTTTTGAAATAAATTGATGCCACTAGTAAGCTCAAACCATTAACTCTGTTTTCTTTTGAGTTGATTACATTCTTTACAACCATCACCTCGAATTGTTCTGTTGTTAATCTGAGATTGCCACTCATGTTTTGAATCTTGAGTACATTTCCACCAGACTTTTTTGTGGTTTGCATATGTAACCATAAACGGAGTTAAATTTCCATTTTTTGTTGGATGCCATTCTTTAGTTAAATTTGGATTTATTTCAGCTAAGCTGCCTCTTTTTTTTAAAATTGTTTGTAATAATTTCTTTGATCGAGATTCTTGAACACATATGGGGCACTTGCTTCCCTCTGATTTGTTCCTATGGGTTCTTGCTCTGTGACTAATCTTTGTCTTCCATTCATGACCACATTTTTTGCATTTCCAAACAATTTTTTTAGAACTTCCTGGCGAAAAGTTAGACGGGTTTAAACTGCCATTCTTAGTGGGATGCCATTCACGAGCTAATTCAGGATGAAGTACGGTGAGATTATATTTGTTTGTAGCTCTCAAATTCATTAACCTAAATTAATATTCACTTCTATTAGTAAGAGGTTTTGCTTAAAAATAGTATGAATGTTCGTATTTAGCATGCCTGATGCTTACAATGCCAATATTAGGATTGCTTCAATAAAAGCTGCCGCAAAAAGCATTACAAAAACTGTTAAAATAAGAAAAGCAGTTCTAAATAACTCATTCTTAAATCGACTGCGAAGTAGCCCTATTACAAGAAAGATACTCTGTGTGATGGCTATAGAGTATGATATGAATTCTAGCCATGCGAACGGAAAAATAAGTAAACCCAATAGAAGCCATACTCCAGATAAATTTACTGACATAGCTGTTGCAGCTATCACTACACCTGTTGTATGAAGTATTATGGTTCCCATCAATGGACCCAAAAAAGGTATGAACATAATAACTGCGATTAGGAAATTGTTGATAAAGATTGGTGTTGTCGCAATATCAGGAAGATTACTTTCGAAATTTTCCAGAATCTCTTCGCCTTCATTTGTACTTAACGATGAAGATGAACCTATAGCAATAACAATGATTACAAAAAGTAGAGTCATTAAGAATAACCATTTCCATTGCCTCCAACCAAGACTCCTAATTTTGTCCTTGAGCCCTACAGATTGATCTTCCATCTATTACAAAGATTGTCATAACTAGGTTATTACCGTTTACATTCAATATGATGCTTCAGAGCTCGGTCTTAAGCGTCTCATATTTCGAGTTCTACCGCATTGTGTGCACTTATACGTCGCTCTCCCTCGAGGATTGTAAGAGGCCTTAACACTGTCCAATATTTCATGATCAGTCCTCGTTAAGCATCTATCGCACTGACGAAACTCCATCAAACAGCATTGTAAAAGAAGACTATAGTCATAAGTATTGCTTATCAAGATTATTCTTAAGAAGATAACCACTAAACTTCTTTGAAAGTTATCATTCTTTTTAGGGAACGGGCCCGCAGGGATTCGAACCCCGGATCTTTGGCTCCGAAGGCTTGCGTGTTTCTTCAACTCAACGCCTTATCCTGACTGGGCTACGGGCCCGACCTCTTGATGGATATATCTATTCTAAAATGTGTCGTTATGATCCAATAGATTCAGATATAGATTTCTTGAAGTCAGGTTCTAAAACACCTTTCTCAGTAATTATTGCAGTTACTATCTCTGGTGGAGTCATATCGAATGCAGGATTGAATATCTTTATTTTCTTTGGAGCAATTCGCTTTCCACCTATCTTACAGATTTCATCCGCGCTACGTTCTTCAATAATTACATTAGACCAATCAGTTTCAAGATCAAAAGTTGAAACTGGAGCAGCACAATAAAATGGAACATTATGTCTTTTGGCTAAAACAGCTACTTGGTATGTTCCTATCTTATTGAAAATATGTCCGGTTTTAGTTATTCTATCTGCCCCAACTATAACCTTGTCAATAAATCCTCTACTCATTACTGATCCAACCATTGTATCAGATATCAATGTAACATGGAAATTGTCCTGACTTAATTCGAAAGTAGTTAATCTTGACCCTTGAAGAGCTGGACGTGTTTCAGTAGCTATAATTTGGATACACTTGCCTTCTGCAGAGGCAGCCCTAATTACACCCAACGCTGTTCCGTATCCTACTGTCGCCAGTGCACCCGCATTCTGCTGGTTTTAGAACCATTTACAGTGGGTAAGCACTGTATCACCATCTTCAAGTAGGCTAGAACCATGCCGACCGATTTCTTTGCAATTTGCAATATCTTCTTCCCCCATACATTCAGCTTCTTTGATGATCATCTGTCTCAGAAAGTCCATGTCTCTATCTGTTTTCAAGACTTTATTGTAAATTCTCTTTACGGCCCAAGATAGATTTACTGCTGTTGGTCTTGTTTCTGTGAGTTCTCTACCTGCAACTTCAAGCTCAGTCATTAAGTCCTTTTTCGTTTTTGCTTTACTGTTATTTGCTGTAAGAGCTAGACCCATTGCTGCGGCTACCCCTATAGCTGGTGCTCCTCTAACATTCATGTTTCTTATCGCTTTGGCTATCTGAACATGATCTGTACAATGAATGTGAGTGAATCGGTTCGGGAGTTTACGTTGGTCAATCAGAATTACTGTTCCATCATTCCATCTTACAGTTCTTTCATTATAGAAATTCACCATGACCTTACATACTCCTTCTCTAGGATAATGTAATTAAAAGTAGTGGCTAAACTATAGATTTGGAATGATTTAAATGATGATTTAATTCACACAAAGATGGTTTGTCTGAAGATATTCAATTAATTTCTGGGAGACTATCCGAAAATGGTGTCTATATAGTGTCTGTAAAAGGCAAAAGTGAACTAGAAGAAAAAGGATATGGAGACGTAAAAGACAAGAAATTATACCTTAAAGATTATGAAACATTATTCCTTATCTATTCAGGAAGACTGAAGGTAAGAAAAGGTAGATCAATAATCACACTTGATGATATGGTTGAATTTGCCCTTAGGCGAGATCCAGATGCTTGGACCAAGTTTTTGATATATCGAGATTTGAGGAGTCGAGGATATGTAGCTAAGGAGGGCTTTGGTTTCGGTGTGGATTTCAGGGTCTATAGTAGAGGTGAGTTTAGGGTAAAACCTGCTAAATATGTAGTATCTGGACTTGATCAAGGTAGAGAAATAACTGTAAAGAATATGAGCAAATCTGTAGACCAGATTTCAAGAATGGGGAAAGAACCTATTGTTGCTGTTATAGAAAGCAGAGGTGAAGTCATTTACTATAAGATTTCACGGGAAAGACTTGAAAACCTTAAAACTGCTCCCTAGAATTTATCTCAAGTCTGATACCGAGAAGAATCGATAATGAGAAGAACGATAGACCTCATAATGCTCACTAGGCCTGTAAATTCAATCATGGTAGGCTTTGCTGTAATTGTCGGAATAGCTGTTTCAGCTCCAGGCCAATTACTCTCAATAACAGCTTTGCTGGGTTTCTTAACAGGCTTTCTCATCTCTAGCTATTCTATGATAGTAAATGATTGTTATGATTTGGAAGTAGACCGAATTAATAGTCCAGATCGAGCTTTGCCAAGTGGTAGAATACATCTTAGAACTGCAGTAACATTTTCGGGTATATTGTTAACTCTTGGTTTAATATCATCCATCATTATTGGCCTAGATACTTTCATTATTGCCTTGGTTTTTGCAGTGATAGCTTGGGCATATAACTTCCGAGGGAAAAAACAGTTGTTATTAGGCAACATGATGGTAGCTGCTTCTGTAGCTATACCATACATCTACGGTGGAGCCACTGTTGGAATGATGGGGGATCTCCTCCTTTGGTTCCTTGCACTCACGTCATTTTTAGCAGCAACTGGAAGAGAAGTAGTAAAAACTATCGCGGATGTTAAAGGAGATGCTGTGAGACAGGTTAAATCAGTTGCAAGAGTCTATGGATCTAGGATTGCTGCTTATGTAAGCGCATTCTTTTTTCTCGGGGCTGTCGTTTCCACGGTTCTTCCGATCCTGATGGGTGAAGTTGGAATCGTCTTTACAGTACTTATTTTAATTCCTGATGTATTGTTCATTTACGCTTCAGTAAGAATAATAAGTGACTACTCTAAATTTAAAGCCCTACAAATAAAGAAACTGGCATTAATTGGTATGATTATAGGCATGGTTATCTTCATCATAGGGGGGTCATATTAGATAGAGGTGAGCTTTAATGTGGGTTGAAAACTATCGTCCAACAAATCCTAACATGGTCATTGGTAATGAGGAAACTCGACTCAATTTCATTACATGGCTCAAGAACTGGAATAATAAGAGTAAACCATCTCTCATACTTGGGCCTCCAGGAACTGGAAAGACTACTCTAGTTCATGCTGTCGCAAAAGACTTTGGATATGAAGTTCTTGAATTAAATGCCAGTGATGTTAGAACAAAGACTAAACTTGAGAAACAATTAGGTCCTTCAAGAATTAACTCAACATTATTTGAAGAAAAGATACTCATCTTTCTGGATGAAGTTGACGGTGTTTATGGACGCCAAGATAGGGGTGGGTTAGAGTTTCTTTTAGATTTAATCAAGGGCAGTAGAAATCCTATTGTCATGGTGGCCAATGTTGAAGACCACAAAAAGATGATTAAACTAATTAAACGTGCACAGGTCTTTAGGTTCCGAAGAATTCCCCCAAAGCTCCTTGAAATGGCTGTAAAAAATATTCTTAAAAAAGAAGGTCGAATCCTGAACCAAGTAAAACTGGAAATGATTGTGAGGGATGCTAACGGTGATATAAGAGCTGCAGTAAATAGTGCACAAGTTGCTTCTTCAGGAAGCGAAGACCTAATTTCAGAGATGCGTGATATTCAAATAAGCCCTATCGAATCATTAAAATTATTCTTTGACTCCTCTACCAGTGAAGAAGCTTATTTGGCATTAAATAGCTGTAAAATGCAGCCAAGAGACAAGATTCGAGCCATATTCCAAAGCGTACATAATGCTGAATTAGACAGAATAAAGTTGATCGAAATTTTGGATGAACTCTCAAAGGTAGATGAGATAGTAGCTAAAATAGGTAAAACACAGAATTGGACATTATTGAGATACTTCGATAGAATGCTAGCAAACTCACTCTTTGTAGCTCTAAAAGGAACTCACGTCCGCTATAAAGAACAAACTCTGCCATGGAAACTTCAGTTAAGAATATGGAATGATGGTGTTCAACTCAAAAAAATCTCTTCGAGTGTTGCAAAGCAACATCATTTGTCGAGTAAAGATGCGGCACTAATAGACTTGCCCTATATCGTGTTGCTTAGTAAATTGAAAAATTATGAAAAACGCATCATAGATAGATTACGTCTCGATGAATCAGCTGTTAAGGTTCTTCGGAAAGAGACACAAAAAGTTTCACAGGAGATAAGAAAAGATTGAGAATAATTGTTGGCGAATGGTTTAGGCTGCCTCAAGTAGAAGGAGATGTTTTCAGAAGTCTTGTCAAAGAAGCAGGATTACAGTATGACAAGACTAAAGGTTATCTTGCTTCTTCCAAAACTGATTTGAGTCTAGTCACAAATATATTGAGAAATGCATTGAAAGAAGAAGTAGTGGTTATGTTAAAGTGCTTCATATGTGGAACATCTATAGAATGTGAAGAATGTAAATACAAAGATGCATGTCAATCATTCAAGGTTTTTCAATCTTGTATATGCAAAGATTGTGATTCTAAGGAAGAATCTTCTAATATTTACTCAATGCGTTTCACTGAGCTTGTAATCTGAATATACCGTTTACTTTCTAGTCATAGATACAGCATGAGGAAGTTCAGGAAGAATAATCTCTAATGCTGGTTCAACTGCATTCGGTGATCCAGGGAGACAATAAACAATTCGATCATCTATTACACCAGCAGTTGCTCTAGACAATTGGGCAGGAGAACCGATCTGATGGAAGCTAATGTTTCTGAAGACTTCGCCAAAACCTTCAAGCTCCTTATCGAAAAGAGGGCGAATTGATTCTATAGTGACATCCCTAGGTGATATACCAGTTCCGCCAGTTAAAATAACAGCCTCAGCTCCTTCATCATAAATACTTTTGAGAAGACTAAATCTTATCATTTCAATATTGTCATCAATAAGTTTCTGTGATACAATTTGATAACCAGTTTTTTCAACCATCTTTCTGATTAAAGCTCCTGATTTATCATCAACTTCTTCTTTCTGAGCTTCGTGATATTTCGATGTGCTGACTGTAATAATGCTTACTTTAACATCATGTGGCGCTGCATTTCGATGCTCCTGGTAAGATTTCATCGTTTCACCTTCTTAATTACATGAATATTTGATATCTTGGTAAATGGATACTGTCCATTCTCATCCTTCTCATACATCTTGAGAACATCCCAAATATTCAGAAGCGCAGTAGTTACTGCAACAAGAGCTTCCATCTCAACACCTGTTTTACCAGTTGCAACCACGGTTGCCGTAGCCTTCAAACCGGAATCTATAAACTCGAATTTCACATCTGTACGCTCTAAAGGCAATGGATGACATAGTGGGATAACTGTTGGAGTCAGCTTTGCACCTTGAATACCTGCAAGAATCGCAATCTGCACTGGGTCACCCTTCTCAACTTCCCCAGCTTTTACTCTTTTCATTGTTTCTTTAGTAAGCCTAATCTCCCCAGAAGCTATAGCCTCACGATACTGAACTTTCTTGTTATGAATGTCAATCATTCGAGTTCTCATCATTATACACCTAACTGAAATCAAAAAATATATGCTCTTCAATTTATATTTTGCATAATTATCAGTATAATAATGGTCCCGCGGGTCGGATTACCATGGAGTTTTTCACCCCATTTTGAATTCGCCGAACTGAAGATTGTCCCTTCAATTCACCGACGACATCCCGGTATCCATGTGTAAGCTTGACAGGCTGGTAAAGTCAGCCTCAAGCCGGCCTCTACAGCGTCTCCCCCTCTTTCAGGGAGGGTCGGAAGCTCTGCCAAGCTGAGCTACCGC
>Ga0187827_10000136_pt1:50000-111599 | contig 111599 bp, 97 predicted proteins | sample ETNtaG_39_FD_167969 | JGI IMG/M metagenome (GOLD analysis project Ga0187827, IMG submission 167969) | Marine microbial and viral communities from oxygen minimum zone, Eastern Pacific Ocean - ETNP2014_SV_150_PacBio MetaG (Illumina Assembly) | ecosystem: Environmental > Aquatic >... | reverse complement strand
TTAAAGGTATAATGTAGCTGTCTCGCCCAGTACTGTTGTATTTCATTTTTTTTAAATGCAAGGGTTACAGGCAAAAGAAGAGTCCTTGAAAGATGGTAGTGCAAAGCTGCCTGACAACTATGGCGATATCTCATTGAAGAAGGAAACGTTCGACGCTGAAACCAGATTGATATTGACTAAAAGAAGGGAAGAGGGGGTGAAGAACGAAGACATTCAAAAATGGTGAAATTAGTTGATGGGATGTTGGGGTTGAATAAACAACTTGCCAAGACAAAGTCATCTCATCACAATACACTCCTGCAACGCCAGATTGACGCAACAGATCGGCAAATTGACCAATTGGTTTATGAGCTTTACGGGCTCACGAAAAACGAGATTAAGATTGTAGAAGCGGGGGATTAATAAATAATGCCTCAATTAAAAATGGTGGCTGATTATTGGATTATTCCGATATAGAGAAACATCCCTTTGGCAAAAAAGGAAGAAGAAAGTTAAGAAGTCAATTTGGTGATGATACAATGTTACAGGGGACATTATGCTTGCTGAACCGAAATGCTTTAAAAGACGATGTATCAATTTTATAGGCGTTAAGGATACAAAAGCACTTTCTAAAAAGAGGTCAACCGTTGATGGAGTTATTCTATCATGCAAGGCTTTCCCGAATGGTAAAGGCATCCCTTTTGAAATAGCTTATGGCAAGAATCTTCATTTGAAACCTTTTAAAGGTGACAAGGGTGTTCGGTTTGAAAAAGCCAAGTCGGATGAAGCTTTTGCAAATGGGTAAAAAGTTACCAAGAAATTTAATAGCCCAAACCCACTTTTAATATATTCTGCAATTCTCCCCAATATAATTTCCTATTTATTGAATTTCCACCCATGCTATAAAATAAAAACGTACTTTTTAATAGCTTCATATATCAATATAAAAATGTTGACTTTTATATCGTAATAATATATAATATAATACGAAAGTAAGGTTTTTATATTAAATCACCTTTTTAAGAGGTAATTATGAAAAATACTAAAGGCATAAAAATGAAGTCACCTGCTACCAAAAAAGTAAAAGGTATAATAGTAAAGACTGCTAAAAAGAAAATATATGGTTATCTTCGTGTCAGTACAGGTTTACAGGATTTAAAGAATCAAAAGCTTGGTATTCATGAGTTAGCGCATAAACATAATTGGAATGTTCATTTTATTGAAGAAACGGTGTCCGGCAAAGTTTCCTATAAAGAGAGAAGGCTTGGTAAGTTGATTTCTGTTCTAAAAAAAGATGATATTTTAATAGTTTCCGAATTGTCACGTCTGGGCAGGAGTATGGTAGAAATTATGACTCTCCTCTGTGATTTATCTACCAAAGGCGTTAAGGTTTACGCTGTTAAAGGAGGCTATGAAATTAACAATAGCATTCAGTCAAAAATTTTAACAATGGTTCTCTGTATGGCTGCCGAAGTTGAAAGAGATTTAATATCGTCCAGAACAAAAGAGGCTTTGGCAAGAAAGAAGAAGGAAGGGTTCAAATTAGGGCGACCTGTAGGGAGTCTTGGGAAATCAAAGCTTGACGGCAAGGAGGATGAAATTAAGAAGTTGCTGGATAAAAAAGTAGGGATTGCCTCTTTAGCAAAAATATATGACTGTTCTTGGCCATGCATGAAGAATTTTATTCAAAAGAAAGTGAGCGCATCCAATGGCAAGTAAAGAATAATAAAACATACATTCTTTAAAATTAGATCCAAATAAACTGGCCGGTTTTATGTCAGAGTGAAGTCGTACTCGACATTGAATGGGCTTTTTTTTTGGAAAAATTAAAAAATAGCCTTAAACCCAGTTAGTGAGTTTTGTTAATTAGTATAATATAAAGTAGAAAGGGAGAAATGAAAGATATTTGAAGCTAAACTGGCTCAAAAGGCCACAAACTATTATAAAATCAGGGTTTATCCTGTCAATGAATGTTTCGGCTAAAGATAATATGAACCTGCAATTTTACACATTGGATCAACTTAATGAATTAGTCCGGGTGGGCTTAATTACAATTCCGGTTGATAATACCCTTACGTCAAAACCTGAAAAACACTTTATCCCCGAAGCTTCTTATAATATAATTGCCTATCAAACTAAGCCTTTTACTTTCATAACGAGTACTGAGAGAGGTAAAGAAGTGTTGAGAATTGGCGTCCACACTATCCGGGATCATAAAAGGCCGTGGCTATGGAAATGTCTTGATTGTGGTTTGGAATTCAAACATGAAAATGAATTTCAGTGCAGAAAACACCGCCGCCAAGCTCCCCAAGTAAAATTAAGAATATTTGGTTTAAACGAACCGGAGCTTCCTCCACGAGTAGACATCTATTCGGACTTAGACAACAATCAACTCTCCTTGAACAACATCCATTCCATAAAAAAACGAATGGAAGATGAAGTTAAAAGGAAAACATTTAATATTTGGAGATATCTACCGAGGAAAAAGAAAAAATTTATCTTTGAAAATTATGTCCCTGCATACTTAGAAGATTTGAAACGTCGCTCCGAACTCAATCATAATAATATTGACCTATGTTCCATTGCTCACTATAAAGATGTTTGTTTCGCTTTTAAAAACCACCTCATACCATTTTTAAAAAATTACGATATAGCAGAAATCAAAAAAGGCGTTATAAATGATTTCCGCAATTCACTAAATTGTCCAGCCTCACGCCAAAAAAAGAATAAAACCCCGTCCAGTATTTTGTGTGGCAAAACATTAGTAGACGGTATTTGTTCGTGTGGATTTAAGATAGACGAAATAAATAAAGGTTTCCCAAAAAGCAGCCATCAAAAAAGAAAGTTCATAGGCTATTTACTATCATTATTTAGCTGGGCTAAAGACAGAGAAGATATCGCCATAATTCCTCACTATACTGTTCCTGAATTGGAGAGGGTAAAAAAACAAGGTATAACATTAGACATCCAACAAGAAATATTTGACCAAATACCTGAGAAGCATCAACCGATATTTGATTGGTACAGAGAAATTGGATTACGCCCTGGGGAAGTTCCGGCTTTTAAAATAGAAGATATAGATTTTGACAAACCTGTTTACCTTAAAGGAAAAATAACTGGTTACGGAATATTCCGTAGAAGCGGTGCGTTTGACAGGGGGAGATATAAGCCTTTTCCCAAAAACAAAAAAACTAAGGGAGAAGAACACCCGCTAAGTGATAAGGGGAAGGAAATATTGAAAAGAGCAATGACCGATAGGATTTTTAGGAAAGACGAATTCTTATTTATAAATCCTGACACAAAGAGACACTATTATTATAAAAGTTTACAAACAATTTTTGCTAAAGCAAAAGTGAGTGCGGGATATCCAGAGGTTACATTATACGCTTGGGGTTGCCATACAAAAGCACAGGAACTATTAGAAGGAGGAGCTTCATTTGAGCAAGTTGGATTAGTTATAGGAAAGTCCGCTTATACGGTGGAAAAAAGTTATGCTTCCCCAACAGCGGGTATCAGGAAAGATATTGAAAAGAAATTTGGGGCAAAAAATCAAAAGAAATTTGCTAAGGTAATTAACTTAAGTGGCAGAAAGCAAAAATAGGAAAAGGGGTTTACTGGGGGTTTTTATGATTTTAGGCACACGTAAACAATTGATTTATAAAGCTATTGTGGTGGAGGCGGCGGGAATCGAACCCGCGTCCGAAAACCATTCACGTAAGGCTCCTACATGCTTTTCCTGTTTATGAAGTCTCGCGTCTTCGTTCCCAACAGGCAGGGCTCTTTGGACGCCAGCCTTGAAAAAATCTCGCCAGACCGCCTCAAGGCAAAACAGTCTGACCAGTCCGCAGTGCGACGTCCTTTTTAACCCCGCGGACAAAGGCTAAAAGGACGTTAGCTGTTAATTAAGCAGCTAAAGCATATTCATAATCATTGGCGATTATGATTGTGCCGTTTTTTTACCAGGCCAACGGCATCCTGGACATGCAACCTTCGCTTCAGTATTCCCGTCGAAACCTTTTCGCCCCCATTCAAAATAGGCCAACCTGACCAACTTTTTCAAAATTTCCACAGACTGAGTTGGAAGGAGTCTTTCTTGTCTATAATAACATAAGAATTAACGGTTAGGAAATTGAAAACCATAATAGTCGTTAGAGTTAAGTTAATGCATGTTGGAGAAATCATTTCATTTGTGCTAATATTGCTCAATCTTTAGCACCATAAAAATGCTTTTATGAAACCGTCCAATTCTTCTACTTTCCCGCTTTTGATTTATTCACTTACTGTTTTTATCTGCGGTTATGTAATTTTATCATTAGAAATACTTGGTTTTCGTCTCCTTTCTCCTTATTTTGGATATTCATCTTATGTGTGGGGTGCACTAATCGGCATAATCATGACTACCCTTTCGCTTGGCTATTACCTGGGAGGTATGTTGGCAGATAAAACACCTCGCCCCGCATTAATTTTCGATATGATTTTATGTTCTGCCATATTCTTAATTCCAATACTGTTTTTTTATAAGAAAATTTTAACTTATCTACTTTCTTATGGAATTATTCTTGGTTCCCTTCTATCTACCGTTACTATATTTGCTTTTCCAATGCTTTTATTAAGCATGGTTTCTCCTTTTGCTATTAAACTCTTAGCTAAAGAAGATACCGTAGGCATTACAGCAGGAAAAATCTACGCTATTTCTACTGCCGGTTCCGTCGTCGGTACATTTTTAACCTCTTTCGTGTTGATTCCTTATTTAGGAAGTTTCAGTTCTTTGACCATAATGATAATAATTTTAACCCTTCTCTACATCCTTGGTAACAAGCAAAAAATACGCCGAACTTTATTGGGTGTAATACTAATAATATTGGTTTTGCTGATTCCTGAATCGGAAAGTGGGGAACATATTATTGATGAGACAGAATCCGCTTACAATATTATTCGTGTTGGGAAAAAAGGTGATGTTTATACTCTCTACTTAAATGATGAACGTTGGGTGCAATCAACATATCGAAAAGGATTTATATCCACCGGCGGGTATATGGACTTTATGTTATTAGGCAAACCACTGACAGATATAAACAACCTGCTTATCTTAGGTGCTGGGGGAGGCACATCTATTAAGCAGTTTTTATTTTTTTCTCCTGAAGCTCAAATTGATGCGGTTGAAATTGATCCGAAAGTCATCGAGGCAGCCCGAAAATATTTTGGCTTAGCCGATAACCCAAGACTGAAAATTCATTTTGATGATGCGAGGCCCTTTTTGAACCGCACACAAAAAAAATATGACGTTATTGAGATTGACATGTTTTCCGGTGGACCTTTTGTTCCTTTTTATCTGACAACTCAGGAATTTTTTCAGATGGTCTTTAAGAAATTGAACTCAAAAGGATTAATGTTAACGAATGTTTTAAATGATGGTAGGGATGGAACTCTTGTATTTCATATAGGCAATACTGCAAAAACTATATTTCCATCAGTCTTTACCATAGACTTAAAAACAAATGTACTGTTAATAGCGTTTGAAGAAAAAATATCTTTAAAACAAGTTAAATTAAAATTAAAAAACAATTCCGATCAGAGAATAAATAAGTTAACCGAATACGCCCTGGAAAATATCAAGGAATTCCAAATGCAGAATGGATACGCTGTTTTTACAGATGATAAGGCTCCTATAGAGAAGATAACTTATGAAATGGTTAAAGACATGTATAATTAAAATTTTATTTTGTCATTCTCGACCCGATCGGGAATCTGCGGTCGGTAGACACGTTAGTAGATAAACTTTCTCTGTAAGAGATGTCAGACCTCGCTCTTTAAAATGCGGAATGTCTTCTAATACTTCCTGCTCCTGCAGCTTCCCTATTTGATAACTATTTCCGTACAAATCATTTACCTCTTCTTCGCTTACGGAAAATGGAGGACCTTGCATTTCTTTTTGTTGATATTCAAGCGTTAGCAGTAGAATACGAACTTCCTGTGGTAATAACGAAACAAAGTGTTTAACGTATTGTTCCCTCATTTCAGGCGGCAGAGCAACGAGAGAGGCTCTGTCATAGACCACGGTTACCCCTTCAAGATGGGACAACTGCAAATCAAAATAATCTCCACACAGAATTTCCAGAGCACCGCATTTCCATCGAATAAATTTACCATCCGAAACAGACGACGCCTGCAGATTGTTTTCTTTAAAAAAAGTTTCTACTCCCAGTGGACTGATTTCCACTCCAAGCACAGGATGCCCCAGGGATTGTATCCAGAGCAAGTCGCGGCTTTTCCCGCAAAGCGGAACAAACACGCTCTCATTGTTATCTAATTTAAGACTTTGCCAATATTTCTGCAACGGTGCATTGATGTTCTCCTGGTGAAAACCTATTTCATTTTTCTCCCAACGTTCGTGCCAGAATTCAGGATTCATAGATGTAAGCCATTATTAAATTAAGTTAAAAAAGATAAAAATATTTCGGTTTATAGTATTAAAAACTAAAAGTCTAACATTTTCAAGCTTGCTCACGGAAACATAAAATTAGACATTCAGATCTGGTTGCGGCTGCGCCACACTATGGTTTATTATCTAAAGTGTAAAAACTAATAATAACCTTTGACGTTGCATAACATTATGGGGAAAAGGTTTTATAACTATTTTTTAGTTACTCTCTTTATTGCTGATTTCTCAAGTTTTTACTGAAAGGAAATTGAAGTCGGAGGAGAAGAAGACTGAAAACATTAAAAGGCAAATGAAGCTTACAGGAATGCTCTCAAAAGACGGTCGTTTTATAGATAATGAAAATGGAACAATTACTGATACTAAGACTAACCTTATGTGGGCGAAAACAGACAGCTATTCAGGTCTGGGGAATTGCCTTGACTGGGATGAATCAAGGGAATACGTAAGTAGATTAGGCACGGGTGGATACAGCGACTGGCGGATGCCGACAGTGAAAGAGTTAAAATCAATTTTTGAGAAATCTAAATCAAACAAAGATGGAAGCGGAAATACCTTTCACATGGATCCCATCTTTGCCACTGGCAGCGGATACTGGCAATGGTCGTCCGAAGAGGTTGGCACCTGCTGCGCGCGTTTTATGCTCTTCAGCAATGGGGATATTCTCGAGTACACTCGTGAATGCTTTTTTACCGGAGGAGTACGAGCGGTACGCTCCGGTAGACGTTAATTATTTAACGGATATAGAGAAATATAATTACTCCACTACAAGCGGATAATCCGGAGTTGGATTGAGTGGGCAGCTGAATAGATATTCCCCCAGTTTCAGGTCAATATGGTAATCTTGTGTCTTGCCTGTTTCAAGTCCCCCGCCGGATGCGGAAGGGAGGATCAACCTTTTTACCCCTTTTCCTCTTACCCAAAAACCAAGTTCATAGGGTACGTTTTTGTTTTCTACCCTGAAGATGGTTTTACCCGGTTTGAGATGAAGCTTTTTGAACGGGCGTTCCTTTGAAGTCTTTTCATTTATTCGTTCACAATCATCACTGTTTTTAACATTAAAAGCTTGTGGAGTTTTTTCCGCTTCAATTATTGTGCAGGGAGTCTGCGTTAATTTAATAATCACTGGCTCCGCGCTGAATGAATACGCAGAGGTAAAAGTGATAATGAATAAAAAGGCCGTAGATAGGGTGAAAGTTTGGTTCATTTTCATAAGTCCTTTTTAGAAATGATTGTAACAACCAGGGAATTAGTTGTTAAACTTATGAGTCACGCTTAGAATATCATATTTGCCGTAGTTGAATAATATATAGAATTATACTATTGCTTTGTAAAAGCTTGTTTTTTGAACAAGTTTTTTTGTTAGCTCACCGGAGCGGAGGCTCCATTCGGTTGCGGAGCCTCTCCGCTTTATGCCTTATGAATTTTCGCATCTACAAGTTATTGGATGTGTCCTGCAAGCGGTGGAATATCATAGCCGCTGTATTGGCTTTTGCAATTACCTCTGCCGTCTATATTCTCCCTGTTGTCATGAATACCTCCTCTGCTGATAAAATAAAATCCAGCTGGTGATGACTGGGACGGCGTCTGGGTGATGACATCCAAATAATTTCTACAATTGACAGGACACAGCGTAACAAAAAAAATATTGAAAAGCAATGTTAGCACCCAATCTTAGCGGTGATTTTATTGGTGGAGACGACATGTTTCTGCATGCCAAGTTCTTTAGGTTTGAGACCCATAGCAAGACCCACTAACTGTGGAAGGTGGAGGATGGGGATGTCCAGTTTCTGACCTATTTCTTTCGCGCTTTCCGGTTGGTAAGGATCCAGACTAAGCTGGCAGAGGGGACATGGGGTGACCATGCAATCTGCGCCTTCTTTTTTTGCTGAAGCAATGTGGTTACCGGCCATGGTTATAGATTGTTTTTTCTTCATCATTAAGTAGGGGAAGCCGCAGCATTTTAATTTTCCTTCGTAATCTATAGAAGTTCCACCTAATGCTTCCGTCAATACTTCAATGGCTGTCGGATTATCGGGATCATCAAGGTCTGATGTTTCAAATGGTCTCAAGAGATAACAGCCATAAAAAGGGGCGACTTTCAAACCATCCAATGAGACTGTTACTTTGTTCCTCAAACTACTGAGGCCTAAATCTTCTGTTAAAACAGTTAAGAGGTGCTTGATCTTCACTGTTCCCTTATATTCATGTCCACCTTCTTTTAATGTTTCATTAATCTTGTCTTTATAATCTTCATCATTGTCCAGATGAGCCTGAGCCTTTTTCATCACTCCCTGGCAGGTGCCACAGATATTGAGAATATTCAGGCCCTGTTCTTCAGCGATAGCAAAAGTGCGGGCATTCAAAGCATCTGCGAGCTCAGGGTTTTCCTCGGTAATAACACCGGCTCCACAGCAGGAAACGTTTTTTAACTCCACCAGCTCTATCCCGAGTTTACCCGCGAGGGCGTAAGTGGAGGTTAAAAGTTCTCTGCCTGCCCCTTTTGCAACACAACCTGTATATAAAGCGTATTTCATTTCTCCTCAAATTTTTTAAAAATTCTCTTCACATCATCCAGTTCTTGCATGGGATGGTGGATGAGCGGCGGGTTTTTTCCTTTCAGAAACATCCTTATTCCCACGGGTATTAGGCTGAGCAGCCCTGGTATATTAAAGAACCCCATAGAAGCCACAGGTATAGTATTTTCATTTAAAATGCCGCTGCTCTTTATCGACTTAACAAATGCTTTTGCGTGTCTTGCTCCGTAATTATTTGTTACCCCGCTATTTAAAGCAACGGTTCTGAGAGAAACGATTCTATCAAGAGGTTTGGCCTCTGTGGGACATCTCTGGGAGCATTCGCCACAGTGAGTACAATCCCAAATTCCGGCGTCCTCACTCAGTTCTTTTATGCGGCTGATCGTTTCCTTATCTCGTGAATCCTCAACAAACCTCTGAGCTTTTGCCAGTGCGGTCGGTCCTAAAAAGGATTTGTCCACAGCCATGCTACAGCAATCTGAATAGCATGATGAGCACATAATACAGGTTGACGCCTTGTCAATTTTAAGAAATTCCTCTACAGATTGAGTTCTTTCAGTAGTCTGAGTTTCTTTTTTTTCATCCGGCATTAGCCAGGGCTTTATTGCTTCCACTTTTTTCCAGAACTCAGTGAGGTCGACAGCCAGGTCCTTTATTATTTCCATGTTTCCCAGAGGCTTAATAGTGACCTGGTCATTTTGAGCCACACTGCTTGCCTGAGTTTTGCATGCCAGCACGGCATGACCATTCGCTCTTACAGAGCATGAACCGCAAATAGCGCTTCGGCAGGACATGCGGAAAGTCAAAGTGCCGTCCTGAGTCCACTTGATCAAGTTCAAGCAATCAAGGAGCGTGGCCCCCTTTGGAATTTCAAGTTTGAATTCCTGGAAATAAGTTTCTTTATCTTTCTCCGGGTTAAACCTTTGAATTTTGAATGTTGTTTCACTCATTATTATATTTAAAAAAATTAGACAGGGTAACAGGATTATTTCAAAAATCTCACCCTACATGGTTTATTAGAATTCAGTCTATCCGGTAAATCCTGTCAAAAAAAAATTAATATTTTCTTTCCTCCGGTTGGTGTTTTGTGATCACAACAGGTTTGAATCGGAATTCAATTTCGCCATCTTTTTTAAACGCTAGGGTATGGTTCAGCCATTTATCATCATCCCTTTTCTGGAAATCCGTTCTTGCATGAGCTCCCCGGGATTCCTCCCTTCTCAAGGCGCCGCGCGCAATAATCTCTGAAAACTCAAGCATATTCCCCAGTTCGATAAATTCTATTAGCTCGGAATTAAAAACAAAACCTTTGTCTGTGATTTTTCCTTTTTTAAAACGGGCTTTCAAATCATTCAATTTTTTAAGGCAGATTTCAAGCTGATCCTTGCTTCTATAAATTCCGCAGTTAGTTGTCATATTTTCTTTTAATTCATTTCGTATGTCATTAATGCTTTCTTTTCCATTGGAATTTAAAATAGCTTCAACCTTATTTTTGACTTTGTTTGATTCTTCCTGTTCGTTCACATCATGAAATTCCGCATTTTGAGTAAATGTCAATGCTGCTTTTCCTGCCCTTTCGCCGAACACAAGCGCTTCCAGCAGAGAATTGGTCCCTAGGCGGTTGGCTCCATGTACGGAAACACAAGAGCACTCCCCTGCAGCAAAGAGCCCAGTAACTTTTGTTCCTTTTTCATCAGATAGGACATGTCCGTCACTATCGGTTGGAATTCCTCCCATGCTGTAGTGGGCCGTCGGTTGTATGGGTAGAGGGTCATCAATAAGATCAAGGCCGAGAAAATCAATCCCTAACTGTCTCACCTGGGGCAATCGCTCAATGATTTTTTCTTTTCCAAGGTGCCGAAGGTCTATATGAAGATAATCTTTTCCGTCAATTCCCCTACCTTCGTTAATCTCCGTTTGCTCTGAACGAGAAACAATATCCCGGGGAGCTAATTCCATTTTTGCCGAGGCGTATTTTTCCATAAACCGCTCCCCTTTTCCATTAACAAGGTGTCCGCCCTCACCCCGCGCCGCTTCAGAAATCAGGATACCCTGTGCAAAAAGCCCGGTTGGATGAAACTGGACAAACTCCATGTCCTGCAAAGGCAGTCCTGCGTGATACGCCGCTACAATCCCATCGCCTGTACTTGCAAAGGCGTTGGAAGTAATTTTATAAGCCCTGCCATATCCACCTGTACAGAAAATAATTGTTTTCGCCTGCATAACTTCTAATTTTCCCTTTTGAATATTGTAGACGACCATTCCACGGCAGATTCCATCTTTAACGATTAAAGACATCAAATACCATTCGGAATATATTTTTATATTTTTAGCGTGTTTGAATGTTTGCTCATGGAGGACGTGAAGAAGAGCATGGCCTGTTCTGTCCGCGGCATAACAGGCCCTCTGTTTTGAATGACCACCAAACCATCTCTGGGCAATCAATCCTTTTTCTGTACGGCTGAAAACGCAGCCAAAGTGCTCCATTTTCCTGATCACACCGGGCGCATCCTTAACCATTATTTCAACAGCATCCTGATCGCTAAAAAAATCACTTCCTTTTACCGTATCGTACATGTGATCTTCCCAGCTATCTTCAGAAGCATTACCGAGAGATGCGGCAATACCTCCCTGGGCGGCCCCGGAATGAGAACGGGAGGGATAGACTTTTGTAATAATCGCGGTATCAAAATCCTTACAGACTTCCAATGCAGCCTGCATACCGGCTAACCCGCTTCCAACAATTATGATGTCATGTTTTATCATTTTTTTAATTTGATAACTACCTGTGGTCTTGTCCTATGGTTTCTTCTAATTCCCCTTTTAAAAAGGGGGATCAAGGGGGTTGTAATATTTAAAGTTCATCTTTTATATTTATTCATACCTTCTTTATAAACATCGTTCCCATAAGTGTCGTTCACCACAACAGCCTGAAAATCTTCCACCTCCATTTTGCGGATAGCTTCAGGACCCAGGTCTTCGTATGCAATGATTTCAACCTTTTTAATGGACCGGGCAACTAATGCTCCTGCCCCCCCTATTGCCGCAAAGTAAATACTTTTATACTTAACCATCGCGTCTATTACGCTTTGGGTTCTATTGCCTTTACCAATCATCCCTTTCATTCCGACTTCCATCAACCTGGGTGCATAGGGATCCATTCTATAGCTGGTAGTCGGCCCTGCCGATCCTATAATTGCTCCCGGTTTTGCAGGAGTAGGGCCAACATAATAAATTATTTGACCTTTAATATCAAAAGGTAGTTCATCTCTATGATCGAGCAAATCAATCAGCCTCTTATGTGCCGCATCCCTTGCAGTATATAAGATGCCCTTTATCGAAACCTGGTCTCCGGATTTCAGGCTGTCTACAACTTCATCCGAAAGGGGAGTTGTTATTTTGATTACTTCACTCATATATTAAAAGCCTTTGGCTGGCAGCGACCAACTTTCAGCTTAATGATTTTTTTCTGACAGCTGATAGCCTAACGCTGAAAGCTAATTATAAAACCACTTCTTTGTGCCTTGCGGCATGGCAGCAAATATTCACTCCAACCGGTAGTTGGGCAATATGGCATGGAAATTTTTCTATGTGAACTGCCAGGGCATACTGAGTTCCCCCTAACCCCTGTGGTCCCATTCCCAAATCGTTAATTCTTTTCAGCATATCCGCTTCCATTTCCGATAATTCAGGATCAGAGTTTTTAGATCCTATTTCCCTGAATAAAGATTTTCTGGCTAAAATTGCCGCTTTCTCAGAAGAACCGCCGATACCAACTCCGACAATCACAGGAGGACAAGGGTTAGAGCCGGCTTCCAAACATCGGTTGACAACGAACTCTTTAATTCCTTCTTTTCCATCCGCCGGTTTCAGCATAGTTACGCGGCTCATATTTTCACTGCCGCCCCCTTTTGGAGCGACAACGATTTTTATTTTATTACCGGAAACTATTTCAGTTATTATTATTGCGGGGGTATTATCTCCTGTATTTTTTCTGGTAAAGGGTTCACACATGGATTTTCGCAAATATCCATCAGCATAGCCCTCCCTGACCCCTTCATTAATGCTATCTTCTAAAGAACCTCCCTTTATATGCACATCCTGTCCAAGCTCTACATAAATGACCGAAAAGCCGGTATCCTGACACATGGGGACCTGTTCATCTCTGGCTATATTCTGATTTTTGAGTAAAGCGCTGAAAATGGCCTTGCCTGTTGGGGATTCTTCCTGCTCTTTCCCTTTTTCAAATGCAGTAACCACATCCGTCGCCAAATCATAATTGGCTTCCATGGAAAGATTTTTTACAGCTTCAATAATGGATGCGTGTTCAACTGTTCTCATAAAAGATGACTGTTTAGAAAGGTCTAAATAAATATCATTCAATAGCTAACCCTGTCAAGAATTAAAACCGAATAAGAAGCATTGGACGCACCCAAGAAGTATATTCTTAGGGTGTAGATTTTAACTTCGCCCCGCTTAGCGCGGCTTTGCAGATTCGCCCATTGATAAAGGTCTTCCCTAGCCTCAACCCTTTGGGTAACTCATTCTTCACTGTTCAATTTTACCATCATAGAAAATTGTGAAGAGTGCCTGTGAAGGCTTGAAAATGTTTAGTGAGCACATTCCCAGTAGCTTACAAAGTTACGAAGCTAAGCATGGTTTTAGCACAGCATTGCTGCGGGGAGCTTTAATTTGCTGATTAGAATAAGAAAGAAGAAATGTTACTTTAAAACCGTTATGTGACCTATTATCCTCGAACAATTAAATCATAAACCCTATCTTCTCATTGAAGCCAAACTCAGTTTTTCTCCGATAGAATCTCATCATTTATGTTATTCCCGTTTGTTAGGTGACGTACTGCGCGCACTCCTTTGTAGCGGCAGGTGTCTCGAAAACCCTCTTTGACTTCGCCATTGGTGAAGTAAACGTAGCGGGCGCAACAGGAACCAGCAGTCTCTGACGACCAATACGAATATGCACCACCAGAAGCAAAAATTGGGTCACTATGAGTGGTGTCCCCAAAATAATCTTTATTAATCTTCGACTTCTCATAAATCGTCTCTAATTCTCTTACCGTCGGCATTCGCCAATTTGTATAACCGCCTTTACTCAAGCCTCTTGCATAGTTCCATGAAGCATTCCAATCAAGACATTTCCCAAGATCCGCATAACTATCTTCTTTTGTCCACATCAAATCAGTCCTTGAATCAGTGATTGTCCCGTCTTCATGGTCAACATAACGTTTATCGGCAGAGTGTTTACCTCTTAATGCTTCACTGGAGAAACTTAAAGACAGAAATAAAACAGAAATTAGAGAAATAAAAAAAAAATAAGAATATTTTTTAATCATAGTATCCCTTTGGTGTGCGTCGAGAAAGCTGAACTTAGCTCTGGCTACGTCGATATAATTAAGCAGCAACACGGTTACTGCACTCCAAAAACTAAAGAGCCTTATTTACCTTGATCAGACTGCCCAAAACCCAAATTTTTTCAATTAAAAAACACTACATACCTTATAATTTTTAAATTTCTATTATAATTTACACTAAAGTGCTAGTATTTACTATATTTTAGGTTAAAAAGACACTTTATGACCGATTACGGTTTTTCTCCAGTTGAACGACCTCTTTGAAATCTAACCTGCCGTCATAGAGAGCCCTTCCAACTATTACACCAGTAACCCCTGATTTTTTTAAATCGAGGGTATTTTCTATGTCCTTAAGCTCTGAAACCCCGCCCGATGCAATTACAGGGATGTTAATAGATTCAGCTAATTCGCGAGTCCTTTCTATATTGGGGCCTGTCAGGGTTCCGTCCCGCATAATATCAGTAAAGATAATTGCTGAAACCCCGTAACCTTCAAACTTTTTAGCCAAATCAGAAACTTTTTGCTCTGTTTTTTCTACCCAGCCCCGAACGGCTACAAAGCCATCTTTCGCGTCAATTCCAACCGCAATCCTTCCCGAAAACTTTTCGCAGATCTCTTTTACAAAAACAGGGTCTTCTTTGGCAACAGTACCCAGGATGATTCTATGAACACCCATATCAACAAATTCATCTATTGTCTCAACGTCACGGATTCCTCCCCCTACTTCTATTGGGATGCTGATATTTTTTAAAATATTTTCAACCGACTTTTTGTTTACAGTTTTTCCTTTAATTGCCCCGTTCAGGTCAACCACATGCAGCAGCCCGGCGCCAAGGTCTTCCCATTTTTTAGCCATCTCAGCAGGGTCATCAGAGTAAACAATTTCCTGATCCATCTTGCCCTGGACAAGCCTCACGCATTTTCCATCTTTAATATCTACCGCAGGGATTGTAAACATAAGATTAAAAGCCCATTATTAAAGCTCCCCGCAGCAAGCTGCGAGTTTTGTGCTCGCTAAACACTTTCAAAAAGATTTAGACAGGATAACATAATTAACAATTTTTTGGATTTTGATTTAAAAACTTTATATTTTATATTTCAATCTACAATCCAAAATCCACTTTATCCGGTTAATCTCGTCAAAAAATATTTTTTCTTATTTAACTATCAAGTCTCCGAAATTCCTTAAAATCGTTAAACCAGTTTGTTGGCTTTTTTCAGGGTGGAATTGAAAGGCAAACAGATTTTCCCGGCAAATACCGGAAACAAACTCATTTCCATAATTAGTAGTTGTAGCGATAATTTCTTTATCGTCCGGCACAACATAATAAGAGTGCACAAAGTAAAAATAGGAGTCCACCTGTACATCCTTTAACAAAGAGGTTTCCTTTTGTTTTGAGATGGTGTTCCAACCCATGTGAGGGATCTTAAGCCTATCTCCATTTTCCTGAGACGACTGAAGATCTTTCGAAAACCGTAATACCTTCCCTGGAACTAAATCCAATCCCTTACAACTCCCAAACTCAATACTTTCAGTAAAAAGGAGTTGAAGGCCGAGGCAGATTCCCAAGAACGGTTTTTTTGAATTTACGCAACCCTTAAGAGGCGCTATAAGATTAAGATCTTTCAGATTGTTCATACAATCCTGAAATGCGCCAACACCGGGCAGAACAATTGCATCGGCATTTCCAACAACTTCAGGGTCACCGGAAACCACGGCCTTGTGTCCTACGGCTTCAAAACCTTTTTGAACACTACGGAGATTGCCCATTCCATAATCAACAACAACAATCATAAAGATACCTGCTTAAAAATAAGGGATCGGTTGTTGGGGATCAGGGAGCAGAGCTAAGTTGTATAGTTTTTTTCTGATCCCCGAGCCCCGGCCCCTGATCCCTTATTTATTTAGAATACAGCATATATTCTTAATTTTTCAACAAATGATTTGCCACAAAGTCACTAAGGCACTAAGAAAAACAAAACCTTTTTTAGACAGGATGGACTGGATATTTATAAAATCCAGTAAATCCTGTTAATCCCGTCCATGGATTTAAGCCTTTTCTTTGTGGCTTCGTGGTTAAAAAATTTTTAAATCCCAATCGGAATTTTGATAGTCTTACAGTAATAACCCGGTTAAAATAGGTTGCATGGAAATGTTTAAAAAATTTAAACTCCTTTTAATTATCCTGTTTTTTATGCAAATAAACACCGCAGCGGAAACTAAAAAAGAATACGAAAAAGCCATATTTGCCGGCGGTTGTTTCTGGTGCATGGAACATCCGTACGAAAAAATAGACGGCGTAATCGAAGTCATTTCCGGTTATACAGGCGGACAAGAGAAAAACCCCACTTATGAAGAGATATCAAAAGGTACTACCGGCCATGTAGAAGCTGTGCAGATTCAATATGACTCTGAAAAGATATCCTATTCAGAACTCCTTGACATATTCTGGAGACAAATAGATCCCACTGATTTCAACGGTCAATTTGCAGACAGGGGCAGCCAGTACAAAACCGCCATCTTTTACTTAAATAAAAATCAAAAAGGATTGGCGGAAAAATCAAAAGAAAAATTGGATAAATCCGGGACATTCCACAAACCAATAGTTACGGAAATTAAAAAAGCGGAAATATTTTACTCAGCAGAAGATTACCATCAGGATTATTATAAAAAGAACCCTCTCAGATATAAAATGTATAGATTCGGATCAGGCCGCGACAAGTTTCTTGAAAGTGTTTGGACAAAAAAGAAGAAAGAAACTCAGAAAGAAATGGGTAAAAATTCCGATAAGAGATACAGAAAAATGGACAAAGATGAACTCAGAAAAAAGCTTACTCTTCTGCAGTATCATGTTACCCTTGAAAACGGCACAGAAGGGCCTTTTAAAAATGAGTACTGGAATAACAAAAAAAAGGGCATTTATGTTGATGTTATATCAGGAGAACCTCTTTTCAGTTCAACTGACAAATTCGATTCCAAAACCGGCTGGCCAAGTTTTACCAAGCCTCTTGAACCGGGAAGTATTGTTGAAAAATCAGACTGGTCTTTTTTCATGAAAAGAACAGAAGTCAGAAGCAAACATGCTGATTCCCACCTAGGCCATCTCTTTGATGACGGGCCCCCTCCAGCCGGATTGCGTTACTGCATCAATTCCGCTGCCCTTCGGTTTATTCCAAAAGAAGACCTGAAAAAAGAAGGCTATAAAGAATATGAAAAGCTTTTCTAGGGAGATATTACAGTACTCTCCGCGGTAAAAATATTTATTAGCTTTTCAGGTTTTTGTTATTAATTGATAGCTGTTCCTGATGGCCGACCCCTGACAGCTGCTTTTTATGATCCCTGAAAACTGAATACAATGGCGTCTTTAAAAAAAAGACTGCCGGCCAATATGTCGGGAGATTTTTACGTTGATGAGACCTGCATTAATTGCGGGACTTGCAGGTTCATTGCTCCTGATACGTTCAATGATAACAATAAAAAATCACGGGTTTACAATCAACCTGAAACTGAGGAGCAAAAACACCGGGCTCTGATGGCAATAATTTCCTGTCCGGTATCTTCCATAGGAACAGAGGAAAAGAGTGATTTATCAAAAGCCATCACTTCTTATCCCGATCCGATAGATGAAAACGTTTTTCACTGCGGATTCCATTCCAAATCCAGTTTTGGAGCAACAAGCTATCTTATTAAACGGCCGGAAGGAAATGTTATGGTGGATTCACCCCGCTTTGTTGATGCATTAGCCAGACGAATAGAGGAGATGGGTGGCATAAAATACATGTTCCTCAGTCACCGAGATGATGTGGCAGACCACTGTAAATATCATGAACATTTTGGATGTGAAAGGATCATGCATGTTGATGATCTTACAAAAGATACTGAAGGTGTGGAAAGAATAATCCAAGGAATTGAGCCCGTGAAACTTGAGCAGGATCTGTTAGTTATTCCTGTTCCCGGTCATACAAAGGGGTCTATCTCTCTTTTGTACAATGATAAATATTTATTTACAGGCGACCACCTGGCCATGAATCCGAACCGCGCACATCCTACGGCCTTTAATAACCATTGCTGGTACAATTGGGAAGAGCAGATAAAATCGATGAAAAAAATCGCCGAATACAATTTTGAATGGATCCTTCCCGGACATAGTCTGCGCTGTTATTTCCCGAGAGGTGAAATGGCTGAAAAAATTCAGATGTGTATTGACTGGATGGAAAAGACGTAATTACCTCTTCGATCTCCTCGTCTTAGCAGTAAACATGTCTTTTAATAGCTAACTGCTGATTGGTGACTGCTTTGCCCTCAAGGCAATATTTTAATCACAACACTTTTTACAGCAGCGCCATTGGCTTGTCCTTTAACTTTCTCCATTACCGCTCCCATCACCTTGCCCATAGCGGATTTATCATTAGCTCCAAGTTGTGAAATAGTTTCCTTTACGATTTTTTCTAATTCTTCGTTAGAAAGCTGTGGTGGCAAATAATCTTGCAGGATTTTGATTTCCGCTTCTTCTTTTTCCGCCATCTCTTCCCGGTTACCTTTACGGAACAGTTCTGCGGCCTCGTAGCGTTGTTTGATCATTCGGGGGATCAGGGAAATAATATCATCATCTTTTGCTTCTTTTCTAGACTTGCCTGACATCTCAAATTTCATAATTTCCGTCTTAAGAAGGCGGACAGTATCCAGGCGAAGGGTTTCCTTTTTTTTCAGAGCATCAGTAATATCTGAGGTAACGCGTTCTTTTAAATTTGGCATGGATAGATTTTAAACTGTTAGATAGATTGTAAAAGCTATTTCTTCACAATATCAAACACTTTTTTAAGGGCTTCAGAGAGTTTTTCTGGAAATTTGCCTCCTGCCTGTGCCATATCCGGACGGCCACCACCGCTTCCGCCCACAATAGCAGCGATTTCTTTAATAATCTTTCCCGCATGATATTTTTTTGTGAGGTCTTTGGTTACACCTGCCGCCAAAAAAACATTATTCCCCTGTTTGCTTCCAACCGCGATAATACCGGAACCAAGTTTATTTTTCGCATTATCTATAAATGTTCTAAGAGTGGCTGCGTCCGCTTCTTCTAATTCTTTTACCAGTATGGAAACACCTTCATTTTTTTTTACCTCTGAAAATATATCATGTGACCCGCCGTCGTGGGTTAATTTTTCTTTAAGACGTGCCACTTCTTTTTCCAACTCTTTTATTCTTTTTAACATCTTTTTTACTTTTTCCACTTCTTCTTCAGGTTGCGCGTTCATGCATTTTCTTATTTCAACCAAACTCGCCTCTTCATTTTTTGTCCTTTGGAAGGCTTTTTTGCCTGTAATTGCTTCGATTCTTCTCACTCCAGCCGCAATTCCTCCTTCTGAGACTATTCTGTAAAAACCAACCTCACCAGTCGCGTTTACATGAGTTCCTCCGCAAAGCTCTTTACTGAAACCCTCCACATTGACAACCCGCACTTCATCTCCATATTTTTCTCCAAAAATAGCTGTAGCACCTTCCTTAATTGCTTCATCAATAGGCATAGTTTTCTTTTGAACCGGAATATTTTCCATAATCTTTTGATTGACAATTTCTTCTATTTTTTCTTTCTCGCGGGAAGTTAAAGGAGAAAAATGGGTATAATCAAAACGGAAGCGATTTTTTTCAACAAGCGATCCTGCCTGCTTAACATGATCTCCGAGTACTTCTTTTAACGCAGCCTGGAGAAGATGCGTGGCGGTGTGATTTAACGCAGTTGCCTGCCGGTCTTCCATATCGACTTGCAGTGTTAAACCCACCCCTTTTTTGATAATGCCTGATTTTATTTTACAGGAATGAACAAAAAGGGAAGATAATGGTTTGTGGGTGGTGAGTACTTGAATTTCAATTGAATCTCCTGATATTTTTCCTGCATCTCCCACCTGACCCCCTGATTCACCATAAAAAACAGTTTTATCGAAAACAAGATCAATCTCATCTCCTGATGACGCGGACTCTGTGATAGAATCTTTTTTTATAATAGCCAGTAATGTCCCCTCTGTTTTTAGAGCGTCAAAACCTTCAAATTGGGTGGGTGGGATTTTTTCCGACAGGGCTTTGTATATCTTTTTGACACCTTCCTCTCCGGAACCTTTCCAGGCAGCGCGAGCTTTACCTTTTTGGGAGTCCATCGCTTTTTGAAATCCCGCAGAATCGAATTTTAGGCCGGCATCGTTTACAATATCTTCTGATAAGTCCACAGGGAAGCCGTAGGTATCGTATAGTTTAAATACTTCATCACCCGGAAAAGTTTTCTGGCTGTTTTCTTTTAATTTTTTTATTTTTTCTTCCAGAAGATTCATTCCAAAATTTAAGGTATTGGAAAACCGCTCCTCTTCGTTCAGGACAACTTTAGATATGTAATTTTCCATATTAATTAATTCGGGGTAAGCGTCTTTCATTAATTCAATAACTCTACCTGCTATTTTATGTAAAAAAGGTTTTTCCTGTCCGAGCATTCTTCCGTGACGGAGTGCCCTTCTTAAAATTCGGCGAAGGACATAACCTCTTCCTTCATTGGATGGCATCACCCCATCTCCAACAAGAAATGTTGCTGCGCGAGCATGATCTGCAATTACTTTGAGAGATATGTCATGATCTTTATTATGGCCATAGTTTTTCCCTGTCAATTTGCTAATTTTTAAGATAATTGGTTTAATTAAATCAGTATCATAATTGCTGTGAACGTTTTGCATTACTGAAGATAAGCGTTCCAGGCCGAGACCTGTATCAACACATGGTTTGGGGAGGGGTGTTAGCGTACCCTTTTCATCCCTGTTGTGTTGCATAAATACTAGGTTCCATAGTTCCAGGAACCGGCCGCAATCACACTCCACATTACACTCCGATCTTTTACAGCCTATACCTTCTCCCTGATCAAAAAGGATTTCCGAACAGGGTCCGCACGGCCCTGTCTCTCCCATACTCCAGAAATTATCTTTTTCTCCCAACCGCACAATTTTTTCAGGAGGAATTTGGTTTTTTTCATTCCAGATTTTAAAAGCTTCTTCATCGTCTTTATAAATAGTAATCCAGAGTTTTTCTTCCGGGAGTTTCATGACTTGCGTAAGGAACGCCCATCCATAATGAATAGCATCTTCCTTAAAATAATCTCCAAAAGAAAAATTTCCCAGCATCTCGAAGAACGTATGGTGTCTTGCTGTTCTGCCTACAACTTCAAGATCGTTATGCTTCCCACCTGCCCTGACGCACTTTTGCGAAGAAACAGCGCGTTTGTAATCCCGCTTTTCACTACCAAGAAAGACGTCTTTGAATTGCACCATTCCCGCGTTGGTAAACAAAAGGGTTGGATCTCCTTTAGGGACGAGAGAAGAACTGTGGATTATCTGATGCTGCTTTTTACGGAAGTAGTCTAAAAAGCTACTTCTTATATCATTTCCGGTCATAAAGCTCATACCACGCCGGCTTTAAGGATATCGTGGAGGTGGATAATTCCAGTGGGACCTTTACTGCCATTGGTAATGATTAAAGAAGTGATAGAGTGTTTCTCCATAATTTGAAGCGCCCTGGCAGCTAGGGCATTTTTTTCAATTGTTTTAGGGTTTGTGGACATCATTTCCTCAGCCGTGGTTTTAAAAGTATCTTTTTCTTTTTTTTCCATCAGTCGCCGCAAGTCTCCGTCCGTAATAATACCGAGGACTTTGTCATCCTGGTTCACCACTATAGCCATACCCAGTTTTTTAGATGAGATTTCCATGATCACATCTTTTAATGGAGCATCTTTATTAATTATGGGGATATTACTGCCGATATGCATTAAGTCATCTACCTGTATCAGTAATTTTTTCCCAAGACTGCCGCTGGGATGAAGAACAGCGAAATCTTCTTCTTTAAATCCTCTTTTGTCTAATAGCGCCATTGCCAGAGCATCCCCCAGAGCCATGGTAGCAGTTGTACTTGCAGTCGGAACCAAACCCAGCGGACAAGCTTCTTCTTTTACTGAAATATTGAGAACAATATTACTTTTTTTTGCAAGTGTGGAATTCAGGTTACCGGTCATGGACACAAGGGTGACATTAAAACGCTTTATAGCTGGAAGGAGGTTTAATATCTCCTCCGATTCTCCGCTATTAGAGATGGCTATGACAATATCATTGCTGGTAATCATACCAAGGTCTCCATGAGTTCCATCGGCTGCGTGGAGAAATATTGAAGGGACGCCAATGCTTGCAAGAGTGGCGGAAATTTTCTTGCCGATAATTCCTGACTTTCCAATACCGGTAATAACTACACGACCTTTACATTTATCTAATAGGTTAACTGCTTTGACAAAGGTATCATCAATTCTATTAATTAAGGCCTGAATACTTTCACTTTCAATTTTTAGAACCTGTTTTGCTTTTTCAATTATCATAGGATTTTTTATAATTTATGAGATTAGCGGTTTTCACTGCTCCTTCATTTAAAAATGTCCTCATTATCCAGCAACATTTCTTGTTCCATAGAAGATTTGCATTCCATACAGTATTGCGCAAAAGGTAATATTTTAATCCGTTTAATATTTATATTCTCTCCACAACCTTCACAAATTCCGTAAGTTTTTAAAGTGATTTTTTTCAGTGCACTGTTAATCATCCTAAACTCTTCTCTCTCGCGGCTGCCCATGGCAAAAGTCATCTCTCTTTCAAGGCTGGTTGCTGCCATATCCTGAAGGTCACCTCGTTCAAGTTTGGAAATGTCTTTTTCCCATGCAGAAGACCTGGAAATTAATCTTAAAAGCTCGGCTCTCTGGTTCAAAAGCAGATGTTCAATTTCTTTGATTTCTTCGATACGGACTTTTTTAGTAGTTTTTAATTTTTTTTGAGGCTTCTTTTTTGCGGTTTTTTTCCTGACCCCCTTTTTTTTTATTGTCCTGATCTTTACTTTTCTTTTTAAAACTTTCTTCTTTACTTTCTTTTTGGCCTTCTTCTTAATTTTAGCTGACTTCTTCTTTTTCTTCTTAACTTTTGCTTTAACCAGTTCTCTTTTGAAAACTTTTTTCTTTGCTGCTTTCTTTTTTGCCATAGCCTTAAAAATCAAATATTTATAAATATGGTAAAACGAGAGAACGCAATTATATATTAACTTTCATAGATTTTCTACAAAAAAATGGTTTTCAAAATGCTAATAGTTGAAAACAACCCTGAAGAAAGCTTTTAAAACGAAGTTTTGGGGAAGTACGGTATCATTGAATGATTTTCTGCATATGCCTTTAATTTACCGCTGAGTTCGCAAAGAAAGCTGATAAAAATCATTAGTTTAGTGCTCTCTGCGATCTTATAGCCTTCTGCGGTAAATTCATTCTTACTTGCATTACGTCCTTGTTAATTGTCTGTACTTGATCCTCTGTGGTTGGCTTGCAGCTGGGCCAAGCCGGCTTTTCTTGTCCGCTTCATATTCTGAATAATTTCCTTCAAACCAGATGACTTTGCTCTCTCCTTCAAAAGCCAAAATATGCGTTGCGATTCTATCAAGAAACCATCTGTCATGACTTATGATTACAGCGCATCCCGCGAAATTTTCAATCGCTTCTTCAAGGGCACGCATGGTATTGACGTCAAGATCATTAGTCGGTTCGTCAAGCAAAAGAACATTTGCTTCGGTTTTTAGCATCATTGCAAGCTGTACCCTGTTTCTCTCGCCTCCGGATAAAATACCAACCTTTTTTTGCTGATCGCCTCCTGAAATATTAAATCTCGCCACATAAGCGCGGGAATTAATCTGTCTGCCTCCGAGTTGAATGGTATCCTCCCCGTTTGAAACAGCTTCCCATATCGTTTTTTCAGGATCAAGCGCGTCTCTACTCTGATCTACATGTGCCAACTTTACGGAGTCTCCCGTTTTGAAATTTCCGGAGTCAGCTTTTTCTAGACCGGTGATCATTTTAAAGAGTGTTGTTTTTCCCGCTCCGTTTGGACCGATAATGCCGACAATACCTCCCGCGGGAAGTATAAATGACATCTCCTCTATAAGAATCTTGTCCCCGAATGATTTACTCACTTTCTCCGCGTTAATAACAAGGTCCCCGAGGCGAGGTCCCGGAGGAATATAAATTTCCAGTTCTTTATCTCTTTTTTCAACTTCCTGAGTTAATAGCGATTCATAAGATTTAATTCGCGCTTTTGATTTTGCGTGGCGTCCTTTCGGGGACATCCTGATCCACTCCAGTTCGCGTTGCAGAGTTTTCCTCCTATGGCTCTCCCCTTTTTCTTCATTTTTTAACCTGTTTTCTTTTTGTTCCAGCCAGGAAGAATAATTCCCCTTCCAGGGAATTCCGTGTCCCCTGTCTAATTCCAGAATCCAACCTGCTACGTTATCGAGAAAATAGCGATCATGGGTTACGGCTATAATTGTTCCTTGGTACTGTTTAAGATGATGCTCCAGCCAGGCAACGGATTCCGCGTCAAGGTGGTTCGTTGGTTCGTCGAGTAACAGGATGTCAGGTTTTTGCAGCAACAGTCTGCAAAGGGCCACCCTTCTCCTTTCTCCCCCGGACAGGATTTTGACGGAAGTATTTCCTTCAGGGCAGCGTAACGCGTCCAGTGCCATCTCTAACTGTGAATCAAGGTCCCATGCGTTTTTTGCGTCCAGTTTTTCCTGCACTTTTCCCTGCCGCTCAATAAGTTTGTTCATCTCATCGTCAGACATTGGCTCCGCGAATTTTTCATTGATGCTGTTGTATTCTTTGTGGAGATCAGCTAGTTCCTGAACTCCTTCCTCTACAATCTCCTTCACTGTCTTTGCAACGTCCAGTACCGGCTCCTGCTCAAGAAAACCTAATGTATGGTCAGGAGAGAGGACGGTTTTACCGTTAAAGTCGGTATCGACTCCCGCAAGAATTCGTAAAAGCGAACTTTTTCCTGACCCGTTTAGCCCAAGAACGCCTATCTTGGCACCGTAAAAATATGAAAGCGAAATATCTTTAAGCACCTGCTTTTTATCATGGTGCTTGCTTACTGCAATCATTGAATAGATAATTTTATTAGGCTCATTACTCATTTAGATAGAACGTCTTTTAAAAAAAGATTAGTCAGTATAGATTTTTTTAAACCACGAAGAATACGAAAATAACGAAGAAGCTTAAAATTAAATTAAAACTCCCCGCAGCAAGCTGCGAGGAATGCGCTCGCTAAATACTTTCATAAAGCTCAGATATTAGCATATATGAAACTCTCAGACGTAAAAATCTTAAACAAAGGCATTTAAGATTTGTTTTATAATCATCACTTTCTCTTCGTGGTCTTCGTGTGCTTCGCTCCGCTGAGCGTGGTTTCGCGGTTAAAGCTCTTCAAGCTTTTCTTCAAATTCCTTTGATTTTCCTTCGTGTGAACAGATCAATTTGTCTAGATTTTCATATAATTCTTCCAATTCTGATTCCAGTTGATGGTTCTTTTTGGAAAGATCAGAGATGGTGCTCCCATCCCCTTGCTCTGAGGCTTCAATCAGTTTTTTATTGTTACCGTTTAACTTTTTTTCAAGGTTTTCAATAAGCTTTTCTGTTTTTTTTATTTCATTTTTAAAAGGGGTCAGAACGTTTGTTTTTTCATTTAAAATATTTGCTTTAAGCTTTCTTACCTCTTTTTTGGAAAGATTATTTTTTATTTTTTCACGCTCTTTGGGATCTTCGTCATCCTCCCACCCGATATTATCCAGGAAATCCCGATACGTTCCTTCATAGACGGATATTTTATTTCGGTCAAATATAATCAAACGGTTTACCAGGGTGCGGAGGTACATTTCGTTATGAGTAACCAGAACGACTGCCCCGCCAAATGAGTCCATTGCAGACATTAAGGAATCACAGGATTCCATATCCAAATGATTGCTTGGTTCATCCAGTAACAGCAAATGGCAGGGGGACGCTAAAATCTTTCCCAGTAAAACTCTACTTTTCTCTCCTCCCGATAGAACAGAAATTTTTTTCAGAGAATCATCTCCTTCGAACATAAGGGAACCGCTGATGCTTCGAGCTCTCTGAAAAGTGCATTTGGCATCGGAAGCCATAATTTCTTCATAAACGGTTTTTTGCGGATGCAGTTCGATTTTGTTTGTTTGGCCAAAGTAACCCATTTTCAAATTAGGATGTTTTTTAATCTCCCCTTTGATAGGATTTAATACTTGGGCTAATATTTTCAATAAGGTAGATTTCCCTTTACCGTTTTTACCAATAACTCCTATCCTGTCATCCTTTTTGATGGCGATACTAAAATCATCTATTAAATAGGGAGGGAGATTATTGTATGAGAAGGATACATTATCGGTGCTAATCATATATCTAGCGGCAAAGGGTGCGGCATTAAAAGAAAGCTCCAGGGGTGGTATTCTCTCAAGTTTATCTCGTTTTTCATTTTTATTTAAAGCTTTAATCCTTGATTGAACCATACCGGCCAACCTAGCTTTTGCGCGAAACCGACGAATAAAAACTTCTACTTCCTTTCTTTTTTTCTCATCATTTAACCGGGTTTTCTCATAGACTTCTTCTTCCTGCGCGATCTGGTTATATAATTTCTCCGTGTTCCCTGAAATTTTTTTGATCTTTTGTCGATGGATAACCATGGTATGGGTCGTGACGCTATCCATAAAGCTTCTGTCGTGGGTAATTAAGATCATCTCCTTTTGCCAGGTTCTCAGAAATTTTGTAAACCAGCGAATAGAGACCACGTCTAAATAATTCGTAGGCTCATCTAAAAGAAGGAGATCAGGATCGGAAATAAGAATTTTTGCCAGGTTGAGTCTTATCTGGTATCCGCCAGATAATTCGGAAGGAGGCCGATGAAATTCATCTTCAGAAAACCCTAACCCCATAAGCGTTTCCTCTACCCGCCAATGGTCATACTTTTGATCTGACGGAAGCCCGAGACATCCTTCGTTTAGGACAGTATCTTTTGTATAGTAAATATGCTGATCTAAATGGGCTATAATATAAGTTTTTGGAATGGATATTGTGCCGGAATCGATTTCTTCCTGTCTTAATAGAAGACGAAAAAGGGTAGTCTTTCCCTGACCGTTCCGACCCACTAAACCCACGCGCTCTTTTTTGTTAATATTAAAAGAAATATTTTCAAAAAGAGTCTGCTTTCCGTATGATTTACTTAAATCTATTGCTTTGATCATGATGTTCCTGATTTAATAATTTATCAATATAGCATAAAGCGAAGAGGCTAGAAGAAAGAATTCAGTTACCAAGGGAGAGGGATCACAATTCGGTAAGGAAACCATGTTGGACGGTTTCCTTACCGAATTGTGGTTATGGCAGCTTGCTGCGTTGTGTTAAAGAGGATTAAAAATTGTTCCTTCGTGTGCTTCATGGTTTAAAATAATTTCTAATTAAAGGGGGTAATATTTTAAAATGGATTGGGTAGCTGGTTTTATGGAATTGTTGGGAGGATGGTTAATAGGTAGCAAGAAGAAGATTGGTTTTATCAGCAATTTTATCGGGTGTATTATTTGGATTTATGTGTCTGTAACGACAGAGATATTCGGTCTTTTATTGGTTGTTGTGCCGGCGCTTTTTGTTAATGCGAGAAATTATGTTAAATGGATGAAAGAAGATATTAGTATTTAATTTATTTAAAGTTTCAATAGAAAACTCTGAGAAGAAAACCAGGCAGTAAAATTACGCACAAAATCAAAAGTTCACATGAACGGGTACGTAGAGTGGTGCTAATTTTCTGCCTGATAAGATTAAGGTGACACTTATTCTTTAGACCAAAGTTTCCTTTTACTTTTGCGCTTCCAGCCAGAGCATTACCGCAAGTCCTGCCGCTATTACAAAAGCAAGTACACTAAACCACAGAGGAACAACAATACCATTAAGGATGATTTCCCATTCAAAAAAAAGCCGGGAAATATATATGCATGAAACAAAAGAGAAAACTACAATGGCAATGATCGTAAATGGCTTACAGCTTCGTTTGCATTTTTCGGAGGATGCTTCCATTGCTTTTTTCCTCTGTCTGCGGTTAAATCATCTTGAAACTTTTTTCAAAAACACCATGATACTGGAAATAGCAGAAGGAGTGACGCCGGAAATGCGCGATGCCTGACCAAAAGTTAAAGGGCGAATGTCATTAAGTTTTTGCATTTCTTCTTTGGAAAGACCATAGATATCATAGTAATCAATGTTTTCTGGAATCTTTTTTTCTTCAAATTTTTTAAACCGTTCGATTTCCTTTTCCTGCCTTTTGATATATCCATCATATTTGATCTGAATCTCTACCTGGTTTGCTACTTCGTGGGAGACATCGTTATTTATAATATCTATAATGCTGAACTCCGGTCTTTTTATCAAATCAGCTAAAACAACAGGGAATTTTATTTGACAGTTGCATTTACTTTTAATCTCAGTGGCTAAATCATCGTTTTCTTTTATTCGAGTGGATTCCAGCCAGTTAATTTTTGTTTTAATATTTTCCAGCTTTTCGAGGAGACCTTTATATTCTTTTTCACTGATCAGGTTTTCTTTATAGGCAAATTCAAAAAGTCTTAAATCAGCGTTATCCTGTCTTAAGATCAGACGATATTCAGCACGTGAGGTAAACATCCGGTACGGTTCTTTAGTTCCTTTAGTTACAAGATCATCGATTAAAACCCCTATATAGGCATCCGATCTTTTTATAACCAGGGGTTCTCTGTTTGAAACTAAATTGGCCGCATTTATTCCGGCGATCAATCCCTGTCCCGCGGCTTCTTCGTATCCGGAAGTTCCGTTAATCTGACCGGCATGAAATAGACCTTTGATTGACTTGGTTTCAAGGCTTGGATAAAGTTGGGTAGGACATACAAAATCATATTCAACAGCGTAACCGGGACGCATAATTTCGCATTGTTCCATCCCTTTGATGGATCTTAAAATCTGCTTTTGAACATCAAGCGGCAGGCTTGTTGATACACCGTTTAAATAAACCTCCTCGGTATCTCTCCCTTCTGGTTCCAGAAATACCTGGTGACCGGGTTTATCTGGAAAACGGAAAACCTTGTCTTCTATGGAAGGACAATAGCGGGGACCTATTCCCGTAATATTGCCCTGATAGAGAGGTGATTTATTCAAATTGTTTTTAATAATTTCATGAGTTCTTTCATTCGTATGAGTCAGATAACAGGGGATCTGTTTTTGTGTAATTTTTTTGGTTGAAAAAGAAAAGGGAGATGGAGGTTCGTCTCCCGGTTGAATTTTTAGAAAAGAGTAATCAATAGATTTAGAGTTCACCCTCGGTGGCGTACCTGTCTTTAATCTTCCCATTTGAAACCCCAAAGTTTTGATAGCATCTGCAAGATCGGTGGAAGGAAATTCACCAAACCGCCCTGCTGGAAAACTTGTAAGACCTATATGAATTAAACCGTTCAGAAAAGTTCCGGTCGTTAAAATCATACTTTTTGTGTAATAAGTGTTTCCCAATTGTGTCTCTACTCCTTTAATGGCATTGTTTTCAATTAATATTTTTGTCACAGTATCCTGCATCAGGGTGAGTTTAGATTGTCTCTCTAACACTCTTTTCATATACAATCGATACTGCACCTTATCAGCCTGTGCACGGTATGCCTGAACAGCAGGACCTTTACTAACGTTTAATACTCTGAACTGGATGCCAGTATAGTCAATACACTTAGCCATTTCTCCGCCAAGGGCGTCGATTTCTCTTACAATATGGCCTTTTGCAAGGCCGCCAATAGCCGGGTTGCAGGACATTTGCGCGATTGAATCAAGGTTTTGAGTCAGCAATAACGTCCGGCATCCTTTTCTGCCGGATGCCAGCGCTGCCTCGCAACCTGCATGTCCGCCTCCAATAACAATAACTTCAAAGGTATTAGTCTTTATCATTTTATTTACTCATTAGATGTACAACCACATAATGTGGCAAATTATTACTGAAATTTTAAAAACTGCCTGCTTTTAAGTTTATTCAATAAGCTACGCTTTTGCAAGGATGTACGACTGTAAGTCCAATCCGGAATTTATTTGAAAATGCTTATCGAGCGAATTCCTTCAGTCTTGCTGAAGGGAACTTCAATTTCGCTTTTTTGCTACTTTACCAATGATTAATGACTAATATATAATAAACCATGGAACGTTATTTTGTGCTTTTGTGGCAAAGCTTATTAATATTAACCTAATGTAATCCTAAAACTTATGAATCTGGAAGAAAAAATCGGACAGTTATTTATCGTGGGTTTTGATGGAACGGAACTGTCTCAATCTATAGTAGGACTTATTAAACAGGAAAAAATAGGCGGAGTTATACTTTTCTCCAGAAATTTTAAGGATGTTCCTCAGCTCATCAGGCTGATTAATGATGTACAAACATGCAGTCTTGAATATCAGGATGTGCCTCTGTTTGTTTCTGTTGACCAGGAAGGAGGACGGGTATCAAGGCTTGGCCCGCCGTTCACCCAATTTCCTTCCTGCGCTGAAATTGGGGGTTCTAATGATGAAATCCAGACAAAATCTTATGCTGAGTCCTTAGCGAACGAACTGAAGGTTTGCGGTATAAATATGAATTATGCGCCGGTATTGGATATTCTGACTAACAAGGAGAATGAAGTGATCGGAGACCGGGCTTTTGGTTCTGATCCTGATCTCGTTTCCTGTCATGGAAATATTGTAATAAAGGAATTTTTAGATCAAAATTTGATTCCTGTTGGTAAGCATTTCCCTGGACATGGCTCTACTTCCCTGGATTCTCATTTTGATTTGCCTGATGTTGATACTAGTATGGAACATTTAAAAACTTTTGAAACCATGCCGTTCCAGAAAGCCATCCAGAACGGTCTTGAGGTTATTATGACCGCCCATGTGAGGTATCACAGTATGGACCCTCTTTTTCCAGCCACTTTATCTAAAACCATATTAACAAGATTTTTAAAAGAAGAATTAGGTTATAAGGGACTGATTATTACGGATGATCTTGAAATGAAAGCAGTTGAAAGATACTACTCTGAGGAAGAAATTCCGGTTCTGGCTGTTTTAGCGGGAGCAGATTGTTTGCTGGTCTGCCACAATCATGATAGACAACAAGCCTTTATTAAGGGACTAAAAACAGCGGTGAAAAAAGGAGTTATATCTGAAAAAAGAATTCAGGAGTCTTTTGATAAAATCATGGACTTGAAAAATAGATTTGTCATGCCTTACCAAAAAGCAAATGACCAAGAGGCTTTGAAAATCTTTTAACAGATCAGTTGCTTAATATAAAATAGGAAGGAAACAATGAATCCTATTATTCAATTATTTACACCGTTCTTCTTTGTTTTAGTCAGTATGTCGCTAAATTTTTATGAAATAAAATGGACATCAATTTTTATCTGGGTATTTTCTCTTTCTTTATTTGCATTGGCTATCATTGGAAAAATTCTAGGCGCTTTACTTATTGCTGAGAAATGGTTGTCCCGTTGGGCAATCGGTATAACAATGATCCCACGTGGAAAAGCAGGTCTTGTTTTTTCTGAAATGGGAAGGGCTTCCCATTTTTTCAGCAATGAAATTTAGGTGGGCATGGTTTTTATCATTGCGCTCACTACATTGTTGCCTCCCTTTATTTTAAATTTGACAGTATTGGAATAGAAAAAAGGGTTATAAGAGATAGAAGGCGCGTAAAAAGATAATACTGTTTAAGCTTTTTTTATCTTGAAATAATTCAGAATGAAAAATTAACTTTTTTTTAGTTTTTGGACAGGTCTGCTCAAGTAAAAAAATTTATTTAAATAGTAACCCAGATAAACCATCCATATCCTAAAAAAAATAACACTCCTTTTGTTCGGGTCAATGTCATTTTGTGCATTGCCAGAAGAAGTAATAAAATGCTAAACGCAAGCATAATTAAAAATTCTCTGTTCAAAATTAATTGGTCTACGGTAAAAGGAGAAATTATTGAGACGAGTCCTATCACCATGCAAATGTTGAAAATATTGGACCCGATGACGTTTCCCACGCTGATTTCCACTTTGCCTTTGTATGCTGCTACCATCGAGGTTGCGAGTTCCGGGAGAGAGGTTCCGACAGCAACAATGGTCATTCCAATAAAAAGTTCACTCAACCCTAATGTTCTCGCAACCAAAATAGCAGAATCAACCATAAGTTTAGCACCAAGAACTATCCCGATTAACCCCGCGGATGTGATTAAAAGCTCATAGGATATTGAATATTCTTTCTTACCGATGCTTTCGACATCACCAGCAATACTTTCCCCCGATTCGTGGCTATGTTTGGCATCGAAAATACAATAAATAATGAACAAAACTATCCCGATGAATAGAATAATTCCGTCCATTCGGTTGATATTCTTATCCATAGCTAAAACATAGAGCAGCACGGAAACCCCTATCATAATAGGAATTTCTTTTTTTATTGTGGATGCGCTGATTTTTAAAGGCTTGATTATGGCTGACAAAGCCAGTACGAGTCCGATGTTCGCGATATTGCTTCCGATGATATTTCCAAGCGCAATGTCTTTGGATTTATTTATCGCCGCGACAACGCTGACCACAAGCTCAGGAAGAGATGTTCCGATAGACACGATGGTGAGGCCGATGATAATAGGCCGGATTCCCAAAAAAATCGCAATGTTTGATGAACCCTTAACAGTCCATATCGCTCCAAAATAGAGAATAACTATTCCGGCAATAAATAGAAAAATCGATAAGAACATAGAGAAACCTCAAACTTTAGGTTGCGCTTTGGAGTGCATCGAGTGTCTCGATGCTAAAAAAAACGCCATGTGCTCCGAGTCAGGAAAACCTTAGGTCATAGCAGATCAATCAGGAAAGAAAAAAGGAACTTCTATGGATGCGGTTTCAGGCGAGTCTGATCCGTGAACGGCATTCGCTTCAATGTTTTCGCCAAAATCTTTTCTGATAGTTCCTTCTGTTGCCTCAGCCGGGTTTGTCGCCCCCATAAGGTTTCGCCAATCTTTAATTGCGTTCTCTTTTTCCAAAACGGCTACAATTACAGGGCCGGAAGTCATATATTTCACAAGGTCGTTAAAGAATGGTCTTTCCGCGTGAACTTTGTAAAACTCTTTAGCTTGATTTTCTTGTATGTGAAGCATTTTTAATCCGGCAATATTAAAATTCTTATCGTAAATCCTGTCGATAATTTTTCCGGCCAGCTTTTTCTTTATTGCGTCCGGCTTGATAATGGCCAATGTTTTTTCCATTTTTTCTCCTGTTATATTCTTTTTGGTACATTAACTAATTTTTGAACAAAAAAAATCCGCCATTGGGGCGGTGATGTACCATGTTATTGCACCGCCATATCTTATGTCAATATTATTCTAATGGTGTTATAAAAACCACGACAGAATGCCCCGCCCGGAAGGGCTGGAAGTGCAAAATTTTCATTAGGGTTGCAAGGGGCTTTAGCCTCCCCCAAATGTTTGCACCACCCTCAAAATGATGATTTTTCTATGCCGTCAGTTGGAGCGGAGTGGAAACTGAGGGCACAGGTTAAAACGTTTCTGGTGCTGGAGGTAGATATCCCAGTGACCTGTGGTCAGAAAACAGTAGACGGAGAATAGGAATATTATAACTTCAAATGAGGAAGCAAAAGCCTTCTATTCAAATTTACCTCAGAGGATACTGATCACGCTGAGGAATTTTTTTTTGTGCTTTGTTCCGCGCTGCGCGCGGCTTCGTGGTTCAAGCCTTAAACGTATCTATTATAGCTTCATAATCCGGTTTATCTGAAGCCTTACTTTTCTTTTTGATTTCGTTGAGCATACTCCAGTAATCCGGCTTTTCCTCTTTGTAATAAATTCCCGTTATCAGCTTTTCACCCGAGTTTAAAGCAATATCAAGAGCTTTTACTTTATCCGTAACATCATGGTCTTCAGGGATCGGCTTCAAAACGTCTTTATACGCTTTGAATGTATCTCTCTTATTAAAAGAGGGACAGGGAGAGATAACGTCGATGAAGGAAAACCCTTTATGTTGCATTGCCTTTATAAATATTTGTGTCAGCTCTTTTGGATTTCCTGAGAAAGCTTTGGCAACGAAAGTCGCGCCATAGGTAAGAGTATAAGCCATCGGGTTTATCGGTTCGTCAGGGCAGCCGTAAGGAGTTGTGCTGCCGGGCAGGCCAACTGAACTCGTTGGTGAAACCTGACCCTTGGTTAAACCGTAAATGCTGTTATCCATGCAAATCCAGGTAAGATCAATATTTTTTCTTACCACATGAGGAACATGGCCGCCGCCAATGGAAAACCCGTCACCGTCACCACAGGTGACTACCACATTAAGGTCCGGCCTGGCCAGCTTTACTCCCACGGCCAAGGGTAACGCCCTTCCGTGCAGGGAATGAATCCCGTAGGTTTTAACAAAAAACGGAAAACGGCTGGAACAACCTATGCCAGATACAGTGACAGCTTTGTTGTAGTCAATTTTCAGTTCGGATAATGCTTTTAAATAAGAGTTCAGTACACCATAGTCACCGCAACCCGGGCACCAGACAGGAGTTACTTCACTTTTATATTCTTTCGCAGGGATAGCTTCCATTAACATATTAGATCATCTCCTTAATTTTGTTGTGTATCTCATTTGGCGTAAAAGGAAAACCACCGTAGATATTATATTTTATAACCGGGATACCGGTTGCAGCCTTAATTAAGTCCGCGAACTGTCCCTGGTAATTAATTTCAGGAACCATGATTTTCTTAACTGTTTTATTGAATTTTTCTATAGCTTTTACGGGTACCGGGTAAACCAGTTTAGGGAAAAGAGCCGCTACTTTTAAGCCTTCTGCCCGTGCTCTGTTAACCGCTTCTGTTACATCTCCCTGGGTCGAACCCCAGGCGATTAATCCAATATCCGCCTGCTCATCACCTATCCGCTTACTTTCAGGCAGATCGTCTTCAACATTTTTTATTTTTTCAAATCTTTTTTTGCCCATCAATTCATGATTGTCCGGAGTATATTTCGGCGCGCCTGTTTCTCCATGTTCGATACCCGTAGCAACGTAGGCGCCACCCTCCATCCCAGGGATAGACATTGGAGATATCCAGTTGTCGGTTATTTTATATCTCATGAATGGTTCATCTCCATTTGAAGATGGATCATACTTTAACCTTTCGAGAGTTTTTACTTTAGAAATATCCGGTCGTTTTATTCCCTCTTTTCTCATGCCAAGAGAACCATCGCTCAAAAGGATAACCGGCGCCTGGTATTTTTCTGCCAGATTAAATGCTTCAACGGTCAGGCTGATGCAGTCTTCTACATTATCGCATGACAGAACGATCCTCGAAGCATCTCCATGGCTGCCATGGGCCGCCAAGAAAAGATCAGACTGTTCGTGTTTGGTCGGCAGACCGGTACTTGGTCCCCCACGCTGTACATCCACAATTACACAGGGGATTTCCGCCATACATGCCATTCCAAGCAGTTCGCTCATCAAAGACAGGCCGGGGCCCGATGTGGCGGTCATAGCCTTTGCCCCGGCATAAGCAGCGCCGAGAACATTGCCCAGTGAAGCTATTTCATCTTCCGCTTGGATTAAGGTTCCTTTTACTTTAGGCATAAATTTGGACAACCAGTTGGCAACATCGGTTGCCGGTGTTATGGGATAGCAGGAAAAGAAATTGCACCCCGCAAGAAGCGCTCCAAGCCCTATCGCTTCATTTCCATCTATAACGATAATATCATCTTTTGCTTCAACAGAAGAAAGCTCTATGGCATCCTTTTTCTTTAATTCTTTTTCAACATAGTCCTTCCCCGCGTGCAAAGCTTTTATATTTACACTTACAACATCGTCCCCTTTTCTTTTAAATTTGTTTGTAACAATTTCTTCCAGGCTTTTAAAAGAAATAGAAAACAGGTGTGCAATAGCGCCTAAAGCCACCATGTTTTTTGAACGGTAAGTGCCAAGATCCTCTTTGGCTATTTTTGACATGGGGATGGCATAACTTACTACTCCGGGGAGGTCTCCCGGTTCGAACCCGCCAGTTCCGTTGCCGTCATAAACAAACACCGTTCCTTCTGTGAGCTTTTTCTTATTAACCTTGTAGGCCTCTTCATTAAATGCCACGAAGACATTAAAACCATCTCCCGTTGAGATAATTTTTTCGTTTGACAGCCTAACCTGGTACATTGCGTACCCACCCTTGATTTCAGCAGGAAAAGTTTTGAAGGTCAAAACATTCAAACCTGCCCGTGTTGCCGCTTGGGTCAAGATATCTCCTGAACTGATAATACCTTCACCCCCTTCGCCTCCAATTCGAATAGTAAGATCATCTTTAGTAGACAATAAAAACCTCCTTGTATTATAAAAAAATAATTTGATCGAAAAAATAGATTACTTAGTCGCTGTATTTTTTATTTCAAATCACAATAGCTTTCAGGGATAAGGGAACAGTTTGAAAAAAAAATTCTGACAACTGATCTCTGATGCCTAATTAAGCTGATTTTAACACAGACTGAATGGTTTGTCCTATTTCTGCCGGGCTTTTGCAAACATGAATACCGGCATCAGACATCGCAACCATTTTTTCCGCCGCAGTTCCTTTTCCTCCGGCTATGATGGCGCCCGCATGTCCCATTCTCCTCCCGGGGGGAGCGGTTTGACCCGCAATAAATCCCACAACCGGTTTGCTCACATTTTCTTTAATAAATTGGGCTGCTTCCTCCTCTGCTGTACCGCCTATTTCGCCAATCATTACAATTGCTTTTGTATCATCGTCTTCCTGAAACAGCCCCAGGCAATCGATAAAATTTGTCCCGATTATGGGATCTCCTCCGATTCCAACGCAAGTGGACTGGCCGATTTTCAAACCGGTCAGTTGACCCACAGCTTCATACGTTAAAGTACCGCTTCGGGAAACAACGCCAACATTTCCTTCTTTGTGGATGTGTCCGGGCATAATCCCTATTTTGCTTTTTCCGGGTGAAATTATTCCCGGGCAATTAGGACCGATTAACCTTGTATTATTATTGTTCTTCAGGTATCCATAAACATTAATCATATCAAAAGTTGGAATACCTTCTGTGATGCAAACCACCAGACCTATTCCCGCCTCAGTGGCTTCAATAATAGCATCTCCTGCAAACGGTGGTGGAACAAAAATAACACTGGCATCAGCAGAAGTCTTGTCAACCGCTTCTTTAACAGTATTAAAAACAGGAACACCCTCTACTTTTTGACCCCCTTTACCGGGTGTGACTCCAGCGACAACATTTGTGCCGTATGCTATGGCTTGCTTGGTATGAAAAGTTCCTTCATTTCCTGTAATTCCCTGGACAAGCAGTTTTGTATTTTTAAAAATTAAAATAGACATTTTTAATGGCTTTCAGTAGTCAGCATTATCACTCTCAACTTTATTGGGAATCCATTTTAGATTCCCGCCTTCTTGCGAATGACAGTATGAGTACTGTTAATTAATAACTGATAATTGACAATTGTTAACTGCTAATTTCCTTTACAATTTTTTCAGCAGCGTTTTTCATACCACTTTCAGAAATAAGTGCTAAACCGGAGGCTTTTAAAATTTCTTTTCCTTCCTTAACATTGGTTCCTTCCATTCGGACGACAACTGGAATTTGAATATTTAGGTGCTTCGCCGCCTGAACAATTCCCTTAGCTAAGGTGTCGCATCTTAAGATACCACCAAAGATATTTATTAATACGCCTTTCACATTTTTATCGGATAAGAGTATGCGAAAGGCGTTTTCAATCATTTCCTCATTAGCGCCTCCGCCTACGTCAAGAAAATTAGCTGGCTCACCGCCTGCCAGCTTGATAATATCCATAGTAGACATCGCAAGACCAGCGCCGTTCACCATACACCCAATATTGCCGTCGAGTTTAATATAATTCAAATTAAACTTTGAAGCTTCAACTTCCAGTTCTTCTTCTTCGTCCAAGTCTCTTAATTCCAGTATATCTTTATGACGATAGAGCGCATTATCGTCGAAACTAATTTTTGCGTCCAGGGCTAAAACTCTGTTATCCCCTGTAATTACCAGCGGATTTATTTCAGCCAGAGAACAATCTTCCCCTTTGAAGGCATTATAAAGTTTAATGATAAATGAAGTCATCTCTCTAACATGCCCCGGTTCGGTATTTAATCCAAATACGAGCTTTCTTGCCTGATAAGGTAAAATCCCGAGCGCAGGATCGACAGTTTCTTTTAATATTCTTTCAGGGGTTTTTTTGGCAACTTCTTCTATTTCCACGCCGCCCGCTTTGCTTGCCATAATAACTGGTTTTGAAGATGCTCTATCAATGGTAATTCCAAGGTATAGTTCCTTTTTAATTTCCATTCCTTCTTCAATTAAAACTTTTTTAACCTGACGACCTTCCGGCCCTGTCTGATGAGTAACCAAATTCATCCCTAATATTTTTTCAGCAGCTTTTTCCGCTTCTTCCGGGTCTTTGACAACTTTAACTCCGCCTCCTTTTCCCCTTCCACCGGCATGTATCTGGGCCTTAACAACAACTGTACTTCCAAGAGACTCCGCTATTTTTTTTGCATCAAGCGGGTTGTCAGCCACAGCCCCTTCTGGAACCGGAACCCCATATTTTTTTAAAATTTTTTTTCCTTGATATTCGTGAATTTTCATAAAAACCTTGGCAAAAATACTAAGGGGGAGGAAAAATTTATATCATATTGAATTTAGGAGGTCAATATTATAAATCTTACTCAAAGACGGCAACCCTGTTTTTTCCTGCTTTTTTTGCTTTATAAAGGGCTCTATCGGCTTTTTTAACCAGAGCGGTATTGGTGTCAGCATAAGTAGAAGAAGCTCAAAAAATTTTAAAAAAGCCATTAAGTTATTAAACTCTAATTGCCCAAATAAATCATGCGAATGATGTGGAGGAAAATAAAAATGGATGGGTATGAAAAAATAGAAATTAATTTGAAGCGAAATCTTTCTGAAAAAGAATGGCCTTAGCCCATAAAACTGGCGCCCCCTTTAATGGAATGAAAAAAACCGTAGATATAATTTATTGTCTTTAGACCCTTGTTTTTTTCCTCACTCATTAATATAGGGTTCCAATTGGTCAATTAGCTCCTGGCTTTCTTGAGCAAATACTCGAATTATTTCAATTTACTCATCTAAAGTCGAATCTGTCACATTTAATTCCGTAACAACCGAAATTACATGGTATAACTATTAGGTCTCTATTGTACTAAGAATAACTTTGATATTTCATCAAAAAACGAATATTACTACTTCGTACTTATTACAATAAGCCAAACGAGTGATTTTTGTTTTTTTCTCTTGAAAGCAATAAAATAAAACGCTTTGAAAGTAGCTCTTGTACATGACTGGCTTACCGGAATGCGAGGCGGGGAAAAATGCCTTGAAGTTTTCTGCGATATATTCTCTGACGCGCATCTTTATACCTTAATCTGCAAAAAAAATATTCTGCCGCCTTCCTTAAAAAAAACAGATATCCGCACCTCAAATCTCCAGATTTTTCCATTTGTAGATAAATATTACCGCTATTTTCTGCCGATTATGCCGACGGCCATAGAACAATTCGAATTAAAAGGCTATGACCTAATTTTAAGCAGCAGTCATTGTGTTGCAAAAGGAATAAAAACCGACAACAATTCCCTCCATATTTGTTACTGCCACACTCCAATGAGGTATATCTGGGATTTATCATCACAATACTTTTCAAAGACAAATGCCGGCCCGGTTACAAGGTTTATTTTTCCCTTTGTAAAAAAATATCTGCAAAACTGGGATGTAAAGACTTCAGAGAAGGTAGATTATTTTATTGCAAATTCTAAAAATGTCTCAGAACGTATCAAAAGAATATATAACCGCAACTCAGTTGTTATTTATCCCCCTGTAAACACGAATTTTTTTGAAATTTCTGACAGCGTAGATGATTATTATTTAGTGGTTTCTGCCTTTGCGCCGTACAAAAGAATTGATCTGGCAATAAAAGCTTTTAACCGATTGGGATATCCGCTTAAAATTATCGGTAGTGGGCAGTGTGAAAAACAGTTGCGCAAGATAGCAGGACCGAATATAGAATTTCTCGGAGACATTAAAAAAGAGGGAATAAAACATTATTATTCAAAATGCAAGGCTTTTATCTTTCCAGGGGAGGAGGACCTTGGAATAACTCCGATAGAGGCTATGGCTTCAGGTAGACCTGTAATAGCTTTTGGTAAAGGGGGAGCATTGGAAACTGTCATTCCTCTCACTAATGAAAATAACTCCCCAACGGGACTATTTTTTGAAAAACAAACTGCAGATGCCTTGGTTGAGGCAGTTCAACAATTTGAAAAAATTGAAAATAAATTTGATAGCAAAAAAATCAGGAATCATACTTTGAAATTTGACCGGGAAGTTTTTGAGAAAAAAATCAGGGAATTTATAGATAAAAAAGTTACAAATTCAGCAAATAACTCACCCTGACATCAGTGCTGTAAAGATCGGTCCAGTGGGAGTCAATTTTCCCTTGTGATGAGGTCAGATCCTGCCAGTTTTTTTGTGGGTTTTTCAGGTACTGAGACCAATCCAACTGTCTAAACTTAAAACCAAGGGATTTGAAATATAGTTCCAGCAACGGAATTGTCGGGCATGATAAAAAACTGAGCTTTTTGTTTTGGCCTTTAAAACTCCCAGGGAGGCTGTAATATTTTTTCTTGGCCTGAGTTAATGAATGCATCATGACAGGCAGCTTAAATATATCGTCTTTAATGATTGAATTAGCTTCAACAGCGTCCTTCCCCTGAATAAGCGAATAATATGCTGTAAAGGTGTCTATAATAATTGCATCTTTAGCTGCTTTTTTGAGTAATTTTAGAAAATGGTAATTATCTGGGATGTAGTATAAAAGCCCGAAACAAAGTATAGTATCAAAGGACTTCTCAGATAGATTTTCAAGATACTTAATAACATCTTGAATAATAAAACCATATTTATCTTCGGGTACTGACGATGCTGTAAACATTTCTTTAGCCTGCTTTATCAAATCTGCTGAACTGTCCACACCCAGCACAAACTCAGCCCCTAATTGCAGCGCAATGTAGGAAAAAGTTCCAAAGTGACAACCTAAGTCCAGTATTCGTTTTCCTTTTATATGCTCTATATTTTCATCAAGCAGGGTTTGTGCTCTAACATTTACGGCCTCATAGTGAAATGGAATTGCCCATCGGTTTTTACGCGGATCTTTTGTTATGAATATTGAGTTCTCAGGGATGTATCCGTTTTTTAATTTCATTTAATCGCAATAAACCCGCAAAAATTCAAACACTGAAAGAAAGTTTCAACAGTCTGGAAACCGCAATCATGAATCATTTTTTTATTTTCTTCATAAGATAAAGGGGTTAATGATTTTTCAAGGGCCTTTTTCTTTTGTTTAATTTCCAATTTGGAATATCTATGTTCAATTTTAAAAAGGTCATGAAGCTTCATAAAATCTTTTTCGAGCTCGTTACAATGGATTTTTTCACTTATTAAAGCAACACCGCCGGTTTCAAGGCTATTAAAAATTTTTGATAGAAGGACTTTTCGTTTTTTTATTTCAAAGAAATGTAAAACATATGTCAAAATTACAACTCCCGGATTAACGATATCTGCCTTGAGAGTATCCTCTTCTACAAAATTGATTTCTGGAAAATTAGAGCACTTATATTGCGCTACTTTTAGCATATGAGGTGATAAATCCATGCCAACCATTCTTATTTCTACTTTCTTGGGTTTATTTTTAGCAATTTTATATAATGTTTCTCCTGTAGCACAGCCTAAATCGTATATTATTTTATCCGGTTTATGGAAATGAACCGCTAATTTTGCTAACAGATTTTGCAACCCTTTGTAAAGGGGAACTGACCGGTTAACCATATCATCAAATGCACAGGCTACTTCTTTATTAAATCTAAAGGTAGAGATTTTTTTTAATTTTCTTTTGTATATTTCGTCTTTTTGCATAGTTTTTTATATCATGATATAAATATTTTTAGCAATCAGGCATTTTTTTTCGTAATATAGATTTAACATGCTATATATAACCCGAAGAGCTACTTTTAGTGCCGCCCACCGCCTGCATAATCTAAAACTTAGCGATAAGGAAAATAAATATATTTATGGGGAGTGTAATAACCCAAACGGCCATGGTCATAACTACGTGCTGGAAGTCACTGTCAGAGGTAATGTGCCTGATAAAACCGGGATGGTTATTGACCTAAAAGATTTAAAAAAAATTATTACTGAAAATATAATAGAAAAAGTTGATCATAAATACCTTAACAAAGACGTGGATTTTATGAGTGATATTATACCAACTGCAGAAAATTTAGTAATACAATTCTGGAAAATTCTTAAAAAAGCCCTCTTGGAAAACAATACTGAATTATATGAATTAAAGCTTTACGAAACAGAAAACAATATTGTCGTATATAGAGGCGAATAAGATTTATTTTTTTTTGACGCAGATGAATGCAGATTTTTTATGACTTTAATTGTCATATTTAATCAGTGTAATCTGTGTACTACAAATTTGTAAAATTGTGGTTTCTTAAAATAATTTTTATTAGCAGATTGGGCGGTAGCCCTATTTGATTATTGGCAAAGCTGGGCTTAGCTGTGCCATCAATGGCCCCAACCCTTCGGACGGCTTTCCTTACCGAATTGTGGCTGTGGCCCTGGCCACTCTGTGGTTTCAGTTATCAATTTAAACTTATAGAATGAATTCTCTGGAAAATAAAGTTGTTTGGGTGACAGGAGCGGGGCGCGGCATTGGGAAAGCCATTGCAGTAGCCTTTGGAAAAGAAAAAACCATGCTTGCCTTATCTTCTCGAACTGCTAATGAAATTAAATCCGTTTCAGAATCTATTAATAAAAACGGGGGCACAGCATGTCCGTTTCCGTGTGACGTCTCTTCTGAAGCTGATATGAAGAGCACTGTAAAAAAAATTAAAAAAACATTAGGTGATATTAATATTCTGGTAAACAATGCTGGTGTGGCCAGGTTTATGCCCCTTGTGGAAACTTCCATGGACGATTGGGATCGGATGATAAATATAAATCTAAAAGGTGCGTTTTTATGTACTAAAGCGGTGTTGCCTACCATGATAGAACAAAAAGAGGGGCATATAGTAAATATTGTTTCTGTAGCAGGCATCCAACCGTTTCCCAATGCCTCGGGTTATTGTGCCTCTAAATATGGTATGATGGGTCTTTCTGCTGTTACGAGAGAGGAAGCAAGAGAACATAACGTCAAAGTAACGGCCATACTCCCCGGGGCAGTTGATACGCCTATTTGGAATAATATAGAAGGAGATTTTGATCATTCTAAAATGATGTTGCCTGAAGATATTGCTCAGACAGTGATCTTAGCTTGTAAACAGCCGAAAAAAACACTGATTGAGGATATTATTATTCGCCCAATCACAGGGAATTTATAGTTTGGTTTTTTCCGGCAATAAAATTCAGATTTTTTTTACCAACGGATTGAAACTCCCCGCAGCAAGCTACGAGGAATCCTTACAATTTTACTATGATAGTAAAATTGGATGGCTTTTTAAAAACCACTCGAAGGGTTGCTATGGATGGTCGAAATCAATGTAGAGTATGATTTTATTTTAAGTTCGCTCGCTAACCCCGCAGCAAAGCTCAGCTTAGCTCTGCAAGTTGCGAGGAATGAGCTCGCTAATCACTTTCAGGTAAACATGCCTCCAAAAGTCATTGTTGATGGTTATAATCTATTGCATGTTTTCCCTCAGCTGAGCGTCCGGCGTGAAGAACTTTTGGAAAACGCAAGAAACAGACTTATAGAAAAGCTCAGTCGTTACAAAAGGCAAAAGAACGTATCTCTTGCCATTGTTTTTGATGGTTGGAAAGGAGGCATGCCAACTCAAAATCAGGAAATAATAAAAGGAATTAAAATCATTTATTCAAAACTTGGAGAAAAAGCGGATGAAGTAATTAAACATATAATTGCAAATTCTTCAGAAGAGGTCATTGTGGTTTCGTCCGATAGAGAAATCAGGGATTTTGCTGAAAAACACAACACGGTTTCTGTCTCCTCATCGGAGTTTGAGAAAAAAATTGAGGAGGCTTTATTTTATCAAATGAAAGGTTATGACGAAGAGGATTACGAGGAGAGAGAAATTTCTACTAAAAAACGAGGGAACCCTAAAAAACTTTCCAAGGCAGAAAGAAAAAAAAGAGCAAAAACAAAAAAACTATAAGAATCCTTTTTAACTGTTATTTGTCTAAAAAAGTAATATGAAATTACTGTTGATTTTTTTTATAGATAAAATAGTAAATTCGGTTTTATTTATTAACGTTTGTTGGAGGGATACTGTATGGCAATTCAAAGCGCGAATATTAACGAAAAAAAAGCTGTAACAAATGATGCGGTAAACAAGGTTAATCTTACAAAAACAGACAGCCTTACCCTTGATGTTTATTACTTCAAAGGAGGGCAATCACTGGGATATCATCGTCATCCAAGCGGAGATCAGATATTTACAGTAATTGCCGGTGTCGGTACCTTTAAGCTTGATAACGGTGGTGAAGAAATGCTTGAGGTTAAAACCGGTTCTACATTCTTAGCCCCTGCAAATGTATGGCACGACCTGATAGATAATGGAGAAGGTGGGCTTATAGCACAGCAGGTAACCAGGCAACCGGCAGGCATGGAAAAACGGTCATAGAATTTTTTCCCTTTTCAGTTATTATCGGTGTTACGGTTATTTTAACCGTGGCACCAATTTTTTTAAAAGTAGATTGAAAAAAGATATATTTTCCATTGAGCAGGCTGCTGAAAAATTCAACCCAGCCAAAGATTTTTTTGATGTCAGTGCCATTTGGGGAAAAAGGCCGGCTCTAAAAATTGTCAGATGGATATATAACACCCCTATCACGCCTCCTCAGGTTACGATTATTGCGCTTGTTTTTGGCATTGTTGCGGCATTCTTTCTCGCACGGCAAGAATATTTATACTTGTGTGCTGGCGCCATATTAATTCAAATTAAAAATATTTTGGATACAGTTGATGGCCACTTAGCAAGGGCGAGAAATACCCCATCACGCATTGGAAGATTTCTGGATTCCATTGTTGATTTTACTACGAACCTTGCGTTCTTTATTGCCATTGGTTTTCATTTGGAAAGCCAAAATTTCCCGGCCGGAATTTGGGTTCTTTCCTCTCTTGCTTTTTTAAGCTCACAATTACAGTGTTCCTATTATGTTTTTTATACTGTGAGTTACGCGCATAACGTAAATAAACAGACTGCGAGTAGAGTGGATGAAACTGTGCGGGAAGAAGACAATACTGTATACAGTGATCCTTATAAACAGAAAATTTTAATGATTCTTCAAAAACTTTTTCTTCTGCTTTTTGGCTGGCAGGACCGAATCATGATAAAAATAGACCGATGGAGTCTGAAATATTTTGATAATTCTCCTTCAAACTGGTATCTTAACAAAAAAATATTAACGATGACAAGCTGCCTGGGGTTGGGGATGCAATTATTTTTTATCTCTTTGTCATCTCTGTTAGATCAATTGTATTTTTATCTATGGTTTATTATTGTTGCGGGAAACTTTTACTGGCTTTTTTTAATTTATTATCGAATGAAAGGTAAAACATGGAAGATTTAATCAGTGAGTTGCTTGTACGCATGGGTGAAGATCCTGACAGAGAGGGTCTTCGCAAAACACCACTGCGGGCCTCTAAATCATTGAAATTTTTAACAAAAGGATATAAACAGGATGTTGATAAAATTCTGAATGACGCGTTATATGACGTGGAATATAATGAAATGGTATTGGTAAAGAATATTGATGTATATTCTCTTTGTGAACATCATCTTCTTCCCTTTTACGGAAAATGCCATGTTGGTTACATTCCGAACAAGAAAATAGTTGGACTCAGTAAAATTCCGCGCATAGTAGATGTTCTCGCCAGGAGGCTTCAGGTTCAGGAACGTCTTTCACAGCAAATTGCGAAAACTCTTGATGGAGTCTTAAAACCCCAGGGAATCGGCGTGGTTATTGAGGCCAAACATTTATGCATGATGATGCGTGGAATCGAAGAACAAAATACTGTCGTCATTACCAGCTCAATGCTGGGCGTTTTCCTGAAAGACCAGCGTACCCGAATGGAATTCATGAATTTAATACAGAATGGCAAAAGTAATAATTGATAATCTTTTCTTATTCTTTCCTATCTATTTTCTTTCCAATTCTGTATGCGTCTATAATCCCAAAGATCCAGCAGCAAACTTTGAATGACTAGGATAGGTTGTATATTAAGCTGTCAGAAGTGGCGGACGCCTGAGCAGCTGCATTTGTAATCGTGTTCAGGTTCATTGTTACCTTAACGGTTGGTAGATAGTTTTTTAAGTTTGTAAATTCTACTATTTTTATGGTTGATGAAAAAGAATTACAAGAAATTATTGATTCATATAATGCTCTTGTAAAGGGATTACATGAAAAAGCAAAAAATAATGAAAAAGGTAGAGCTTGTGGAGGGATTATTGGGGCAGTTTGCCATAGTAATTTAAGTTAGGACCTACCAAATCTAAGGGGAAAATCTTAATGAAGCGGCGCGATTTTCTAAAATCATCTGCCTTGATTGGCGGAACAGCTGTTTTGGGCATTCCATCCTATAGTGATGCCGCCGACGGGAAAGCGAGAATTGAAAAATATAAGGAAATCGGAAAAACCGGTTTGAAAATAAGCGATATCTCTTTTGGATGCGGCAAGCTTCCCTCTGCCTCATTGATTGCACGGGCGATAAACAGAGGAATTAATTATTTCGATACGTCCCCTGATTATGGACCAAGTGAGAGCATTTTGGGAGAAGCTGTTAAAAAGTTCAAAATACGGGACCGGATGATTATAGCGTCTAAATTCTGCAAGCCGATACCGTACCCGGGACATCTTCCACTTGGTTCTCCCAAAAGAGATTATATTGAAGCAGTAGAAGGAAGCCTTTCACGACTAAACACCGATTACCTTGATGTCTGTTTTGTTCATGCTATTGGCGAGGATGAAAGCAAAAAATTTGGGAGACAAAGGCTCTTGGATGAAAACATGCTTTCCGCGGTTGAGTCTTTAAAGAGAGCGGGAAAGATAAGGTTTCTTGCGATATCCTCTCATGGTCCACAAAACCTTGAACCACTGTTACTCTCCGCAGTAAAATCCGGACATTACGACATTCTTATGCCCGCGTTTAATTTTATGAAATTTCCGCGGGTTCCGGAAGTCATTCAAGAAGCAAAAAAAAGAGAGGTTGGAGTTATTGCCATGAAAACATTGGCCGGCGCCAAGGACATGAAACTAAACACCGGGGGTGACAGTTTTCCACATGCCGCGTTCAAATGGGTATTAAAACATCCGGAAGTGGATGGTCTGATTGTCACAATTACTGCAACCGATCAGCTAAACCATTATGTTCAGGCGTCCGGTAAAGAATTCACGGTATCATCCCAGGCAGTATTAGACCGTTACGCGAAATTCTATTCAAGTAAATATTGTAGGACCGGCTGCGGAGACTGTCTTGAAAGTTGCTCTTCAAAAGTTAATATCGCTACAATTCTAAGATACCAGATGTATTTCCAGGACTACGGAATGGAAAAAAGAGCCATGGAAGGTTATGCTTCATTAAAACAAAAAGCGGACGGTTGCTTTACCTGCGCGGACACATCTTGCGAAAAGGCATGCCCTTATGAACTGCCTGTTGCCTCAATGCTGCGCAAGGCTCATGAGCAATTATCGTTTAGCGGTTAATTAAAAAATATAAATCTTCTATATATCTTTGTAACTGTTATAAAGCAGCGTTCTACGCTTTTCTTCTGACGGGATCATCCTTTTGAACTGCTGGGACCAGCGGGGTTACATGATCAGCGTGACATACGTTAGTGCTAAAAAAGTATGTCATGCTAAGCTTGCCGAAGTACGACACTAAAAACTTATACCCTACTCTTTACCATAAATCTGGCTATCCGGTATGAATGCCAACCATGCAAAGGCAAAATGATTTCCATGAATAATCGGATTTAACTGTTTCCCTGTAAGAGAACCTTTTATTGCTTTGCCGGTTATGTTCCAAAGAGATTTTGTCTGTTCGTCCACAAAAACCCCATCTTTTCTCTTGAAAGACAGTTGTTTTCCATGCAGCCTGGACTCAAAGACCGTTGCCGCGCCTATATCACGTGAGCCTGCTATGGACGCTTTATCTAAGGCGGACGATGTTCCGGGCAGATGGAAAATAACCAAATCGGTTTTTCCAACTTTGTCATGGATAACCTTTTCTCTTTCTATTGTGGAAAACGTATAGACTTTGTTAATACCGTTTAGAGAAACATTGATGATTCGTTCCATAGGAGGTAAGCGATTATCCGGTGCATTCTGCAAGAGAAAGGGTGTATTATTTATATCATCGTAGCCCACATAAGGGTTCTTCCCGTAACTTCTAAGGTATCCGGTTTTTTTTGAAAGCACTTTGCCGTTTGGATAACTTTCTTTGAAGTTTGCGTAAGAAATGATAAAAGAAGGAAGTACTTTTAACTTTGCGTCTGTTAGGTCACCCACAATGCCTGTTCCCACAAACTGCTGCCACCATGTTTCGGTTTGACGGTCATACATGACCAGATCGCTGTTACGCAGCTTCCCTGTAGTGCCGAAATCAAAAAGGTAGGACTTACCGTTAAATTCAAGGCGACGGTCAAATACAATAGAGGAGTTGCAAAGAGGGCAGAAAGTTACTGTTAAAGGGGTTCCTTTAATTTCGTCATTTACAATTTCGTGCCAGATTATGATCTGTATGGGATATGCTTTAGCATTACCATTTATTTCAACAGCTACTATCGGCTCATTGTCTTTGAGCCACTTATCGGCGTTGGAGAATGAAACAAAAGATGGTTTATCAATTGACGGGATGCCGTCTTTTGGCGGACCTCCTGATAAAATTTCCGAAAAATTTATAGAAGTTTTTCCGAAATTGGTCTTTGACCATTCAGATTTCCAACTGAATGGGTCTCCTTCAGATCGGTTACAACCGGCAAAAACTACTAAAAGTATTATTAATATTATAACTCTCGGAGAGCGTAACATCTTTTTTTTCAAGTATTGTCAGCGAGCAGCCTTTTTTTGTGTTTGAATAGAGGTGCCTGCTTTATATAAACCTTTTGAGATGGTGATGTTCGGATATATTCGTACATTGCTTTCCAGCAAAGTGCCTGGGCAGGTGACGGCATTACAGCCTATTTCTCCGAAATCACCAATCATAGCCCCTAATTTTCCCATCTGTGTTGGAATTATCTTTCTGCCAATATTTATTTTAATTTCCCTGATAAAACCTTTGGTCTTTTCTTCTTCTGTCCGAAACTGAAGGTTTGCAAGCTTAACTCCGGCACCCAGGTTTACATAAGAACCGATAATAGAATTACCGATGTAGGCAAAATGCCCGGCTTCAGAATGGTTCATTATAATAGCGTTTTTAATTTCTGTCGTATGCCCTACAACGCAACTTTCTCCAACAATAACATTTCCGCGAATATAAGCTCCCTGTCTAACCTCTGTATTCTTACCAAAGTAAACATGATGTTTAATAATTGCGGTTGGTTCCAGAATGACGCCTTCCTCAATAAAAATATTCATTTCCCGAGAAATAAACGGTTCCTGCAGTTTTAAGAACTTATTAACAAATATTAATTTTGAAGAGGAGTCTTCTGACAATGTCTGCAATTCAAACCCCTCCGGAAGTCTGGAATTTGCATCTCTTCCCAAAACTTTTTTCTGAATAAAGGATTCTATTTTTTTCAGAGGAGACCAGAGGAATTCACAATCCTGGAAAATATTTCCTGCTTCAAACTGTTCCAAATGTATAAAGAAATTTTTAAACATTTTTTATTAAAATTAATTGAAACTATTCTGCCACAAAGTCACGAAGATTTAGATAGTAATTCCTTTGTAACTTGGTGTCTTGGTGGCAAAGCATTCATAAATAATCAAAAAAACCTTTTTTAGCCTTAACTCCCAAGCATCCGGCGGCAACATATCTTTTGAGGATGGGAACAGGCCAAAACCGTTGTCCGAATGTAGAGCTAAACTTTTCCATTTCCTTCAGTATATTATCGAGTCCCTGTGTATCGGCGTAATGAAGTGGTCCGCCTTTGTCCTGCGGAAAACCGGTGCCGGCCAACATGGCAATATCAATATCACTTAAAGAAGAAACCCCCTCCTGGAAAGAGACGGCCGCTTCATTAATCATTGGGAGCAAAAGTCGATGAACAGAAAATTCTGTATTGGAAACCCCTGTTTCTTTTTGAGTTTTTTTGATTATATTTTCCAAAAAAGAATCGTCTTTTTCTTCGTTTGAATAATTGTAAATTCCTTTCCCGCTTTTGGTTCCTAACCGACCTGACGCTGCGATTTTTTTTATCAATGCTGCTGGTTTCATTCTTTCACCATAACTGTTGTATAAAATGTCGGCTACGGAATCAGCCACATCCAGACCAAGCATATCCACTAAAGTAAAGGGACCCATCGGCATGCCAAAAGAGACTATTGCCTCGTCAATTTCTTTTGCACTAGCAGCGCTTTCCTGTAAGGCATAAAATGCTTCATTAATATAAGACATTAGAATTCGGTTGACCAAAAAACCAGCACACTCGTTTACTCTCACAGGAATCTTTCTCAATGATTCTGAAAAAGAGACTACATCATCAACTGTTTCATCCGAAGTCTGGAGCCCTGGAATAACCTCTATCAATTTCATAACGTGGGCGGGATTAAAGAAATGCATTCCAACGACTTTATCCGGCTTTTTAGTAACAGATCCTAATTCAGAAATGGAAAGAGCCGATGTATTGGACGTCAGAATAGTTGTTTCCGGGCATGATTCGCCTAATTCTTTAAAAACTTTCTTTTTTATATCAATGTTTTCTGGAACAGCTTCTATAACGATATCCACATCTGAAAAATCCGTATAATCTATTGCGATGGAAATCAACGCCATTTTTTTAACCATATCATCAGGTGTCATTTTTCCTTTATCGACCCTTGATTGGTATATCTTTTGGGCAGCCTCCAGGCCTGTTTTTGCTCTCTCTTCATTAATATCCTTAATAACCACAGGAAGGCCTGAATAACTGATAATCTGGGCAATGCCTCCTCCCATAGACCCCGCACCAACAACTCCAGCCTTATAAATATACAAAACTAATATCTCCAGAATTATTGTTTTGAGATATAGATTCTATCATAAATAATTCATGTTGATTTATGAGAACTTGTGGTTTAGCGTATTTTTAAGAATAAAACAAGTTCAAAAACTAAACCTGTCAATTGAAGTTCCCTGCGGCAAAGCTGAGTTTAGCTTAGCAAATATTTATTGGTTGCGGTATCGCTGAGTTATGGATAATTTATTGAAATATATTCTTTATATTATGATGTCGTTAGTGGTTTTGTGGCTTTTTTTTGCATTTGTAATAGCTAATTCAAAATTTCTGCAACCTGATCTGGCATTGGAATTGCCAGAAAATCTGCCTGTTCTTTATTCAGTAGAGCCGGCAGAAATAGGTAAAAAATTAACTGACACTATAATTTATACTTTTGAGGCTTCAACAATAGATCAGTGGGTGTATTTTGATTTCTCAAGAGGGAGTGTTGTTTCAGATGTATCAAGCCTGGAAAACATCATGAATTGGGATATAGCGCTAAGAAGAACAAAGATCGTTTCTAATGGAGGGGACACAAATGAGCCTGGAAAAGTCGCAGTTGCAAAGATGGATACCACTGACTTTGATTCTGTCCTAGAAGTCCCTGAAAATGCAAAATTTTTAAAAGATGTTAAACCCCCCAATAAAATCGATTCTCAAAATGATAGTTTTGAAAACTGGCACAGCTATAAACCTTCATATCATAGAATCAAACCATTTGATAATGTCTATTTAATAAAAACAGCGGAGGGGAATTACGCGAAAATGCAGATTTTGAATTATTATTGCAAAGATGGTGAAGAAGAGATTAAGGGATGTTATACCATAAAATACGTTTATCAAGGGAACGGCACAAAAAGATTTGTAAACAAAACCACTCCAGTGAAAAAAACAGGTTGATAACGCTGGATAGCATTAGTTCTTTTTTAATAACGAAAGCATCTGGAAAAGAGCTGTTGATGTGGCACAGTTACGGATAAAAGACCTATCGCCATGAAACTGGAAAGATTCGGTTATTATCTTCTCCCTGTAGCAACTTGCAATGCAAACATATCCTATGGGTTTTTGCCGTATACCCCCGGTTGGTCCTGCCACTCCGGTTATTCCAATACCACACTCACAGGAAAACTCTTTTGCCACTCCCTGTGCCATGGCCTTTGCAACAGGAAGGCTGACAGCGCCATATTTTTTAATTTGAGCAGACGAAACCCCAAGAAGTTTTGTTTTTACTTTGTTGGAGTAAGCTATGACACCTCCGGCGAAATACGATGAAGCTCCAGATACATTAACAACACGGCTGCCCAAGGAACCACCTGTACAGGATTCCGCTATAGCCAATTGAACCTTTTTTTGTTTGAAGATTTTACCAAGAGCTTCCTCAAGGGTAACCTGACCTGTGCTAAAAACATTGTTCTTGAACAACCTTTGTATCTTTCGTGAATAAACTTGAAGTTTCTTTTTAGAAACATCTCCAGTTAGTATAAGCTTCACACCTCCTGTTTCTGGTAAGTAAGATATTTTTATATCTTTGGAAAATAGGAATTTCTCAAGCTTCTCCTGAATGGTTGATTCGCCGATTCCAAAAATATTTATCCCTATTGAATTAAGCGCACTCTTTCCCAATTCACTGGCTAATATTGGTAAGACACGGTGGGTAAACATATTCGTAGTTTCGTGCGGCACCCCTGGCAGCATAAACAACATTTTTTTCTTTATGCTATTACCCCGTAAAACCTTCTTTTTTTCAGGCACTGTTAGTTTTTGCTTTTTACATCTCCTTATGGCGAGCTCGGAAGTTTTTTTATTTACAACTTCGGAGGGGGAGCTCCATTTGGTTGCGGCAACTTGCCGCTCTATGAATATACCAGGAGCAGTGCCCCAGGAGTTCTTTAATGGTTTTGATTTTTCTGGAAGAAAAGCCTGGTTTAATGTTAAGCGCGGCATTTTTTTTTTGAGCTTTTTATAAAACTGTCGTATAGAAGCTTCTACTTGAGGATAATGTTTCAGATTCAGACCAAGAGCTTTTGCTACGGCCTTCCTGGTAATGTCATCTTTAGTTGGGCCGAGTCCGCCGGTTATAATTATGACGGATGATCGATTTAATGATTGTTTTAGCGCTTTTACTATGTCTGCATGCTGATCCGGTATAGTAGCCTTATGCACTGCAACTATACCGATCCTGTCAAGTTTACGGCTTATAAATGTTGAAGTGGTATCTATGGTTTTTCCGCTTAAAAGTTCACTGCCAATACTAATAATTTCAGCTTTATGCATAAGACACTTTTTTTCAGCCACGGTTGGTTTTTACCACAGAGGACGATAAGTACACTGAGAAAAATGCATTCTCTGCGATCTCTGCAGTAAATTAAATGAAATTAGGAAAGGGTTGCTTGATTAACGGTAATTTTCAAATTGAAGCGGAAGACCGAAATCCTTTTCCTTCAGCATTCCGATTATCTCTTGGAGGTCGTCAATTTTTTTGCCGCTGACACGTACTTCCATTTCACGAATTTGTGCCTGTACTTTGAGTTTCATGTTCTTTATCTGCTTTACCATATCTTTTGCCTTGTCTGCCGGAATTCCCTGTTGTACGGTGATCTCCTGTCTTGCCGTGCCGCCGGCAGCGCTTTCCACTTTACCGTAAATAAGCGCTTTTATGGATACCTTTCTTTTTACCAGTTTGCTCTGGAGGATATCGACAACACTTTTCATCTTGAACTCATCGTCTGAGGCAAGAATAAGTTTATTTTCTTTCTCGTTCAGCTCTATTTTGCTTACGCTTCCCTTAAAGTCATAGCGTTGTTTTATCTCCATCATTGCCTGACTTACGGCATTTGTCACTTCCTGCATGTCCACTTTGGAAACTATGTCCATTGCATGATTACTGGCCATATAATTTATTCTCCTATAACATAAAGCCGCCAAGGGGTTGCAATCACAATTCGGTAAGAAAAACCGAATTGGATGGTTTTCGAAGGAAAGCCACCCGAAGGGTAGAGGCCATGGATGGCAGAGCTAATCTCAGCTTTGCCGATAATCAAAAGGAGCTACCGCTCCGGTGAGCTAACAGAAAAAACTTACTCAAAAAACAAGTCTTTACAGAATGATACAATAAAGCTCCCCAAGCATAACAAAGTATTTTTTGATGTGCAAAAAAAATTAAAATAAAGTAATGATTTTAGAATCCCGGTTTCTTGAGGAGTTTAAACATGTTCTTTTTGGAAATTAAAAGGGTTCCTACCTTTTAAAAAAGGGAGAACATTTTCTATGTTGAGAACAACGTTCGGCATCTTTTATTCACCTTTCGTTTTATGAAAAAAAGAAAAGAAAGCATCACCTACTTTTTTTCTTTTAACACATTGCAGACTACTAATCTCCTGCTCTGTTGATCTTTTAAAATATTGTTCGAGAACAATCATCCCGTCAGGTTTTAATAAATTTTTTTTGCTCAAACAGAGCAGGGATTTTTCGGCAAGATCTGTTTGATAAGGTGGATCAATAAAAATAACATCAAATTTTTTTTTAGCGGTTTTTAGATATATTAAAACGTCTTTATGAATTATTTTAATATGCCGACTGGGACCTTCGGAAAAACCGCATTTCTTCAAGTTTTTTTTAATCAGTGTAATTGATGTAACACGGTTTTCTACAAAAACCATGTTTTCTGCGCCGCGGCTTAAAGCTTCAATGCCGATTGCGCCTGAACCGGCAAACAAATCAAGAAAAGAAGAACAGGCAATCTTTTCTTTTAAAATATTAAAAAGGGTTTCTCTTGCTCGATCTGAAGTGGGACGAATATCCAAACCCTTAAAGGTGACAAGTTTGCGCCCTTTTGCAATGCCGCTGATTACCCTCATTTCAGATCTTCAAATTGAGTGATCCCTTTAATAAACCTGAACCTCTCTTCTATCTCTTTCCATGATAATGATTGCAATCGCTCCAGGCTAAATTTCTCTACATTAAAAGAAGCCATGGTGCTGCCAAATACAATAGCCTGTCGTTTGGTTTCATCTGATAAGTCATCTGCTTTGGCAATATATCCCATAAAGCCTCCCGCGAAAGTATCGCCCGCTCCGGTAGGATCATAAACAAATTCCAGGGGATAGGCGGGTGCAGAAAAAATAGACGAATTTGAAAACATCAGGGAACCATATTCACCTCTTTTAACAATTAAACATTCAGGACCCCAGCTTAATATTTTCTGAGCTGCTTTAACTACGTTAGGGTCTTTGCCAAGTTCCCGTGTTTCTCCATCATTGATAACAAGAATATGAATTTTGGATAAAAGTTTCTTTAAACTTTCCAATTTTCCTTCGATCCAGTAATTCATGGTATCGCAAACAATCAGTTTTGGATTTTTAATTTGATCCAGAACTTTTATCTGAAGGTCAGGATCGATATTGGCCAAAAAGACGTATTTACAATCCTTATAACTGTCAGGAATTTCAGGATTGAAATCGGCAAAAACATTTAACTGTGTGTCTAAAGTGTGAGCCTCATTAAGGTCAAAATCATATCTTCCTTTCCACCTAAAAGTTTTCCCCTGCCTCTGTTCTAAGCCATCAACATTAATGGAATGAGACCTTAATAAATTAACATGTTCTTCTGGAAAATCGTTGCCGACCACGGCCACCAGGTTGACATCAGTAAAATAGCTCGCGGAAACAGAAAAATAAGTGGCAGAACCCCCGAGGATCTCATCCGCTTCTCCAAAAGGGGTCTTAACAGAATCTAATGCCACAGAACCAACAACTAACAAACTCATTGAACCACCCTTTCTAGAACTTCTAAGAAAAAAATATTAGGAAACATAATATTGTTTTTTTAAGCAACACCGTTCTTGTTTTGGCGGGCACTTTGTATCACCGTAAGAGCAAAACACACAACAGTCTTCTTTTATTGGTTTAAGTATTAATTTACAGTTTGTGCATTCATAGAAAAACAGGCAAGAATCAACGGGCATTATTTCTTCCTTCTCAAAACTGCATTCAGGACAATTTATTATGGATTTTAAAATCATAAACTTATTTATCATTTCATTTTAAATGCTATTTTAGCACATACTTTTCGTCTTTTTTCATCAATTACAACCAAAATTGGTCGGTGAAAAAAAAACAGTAAAGATGCCAAAAAAAAGGCATGCCTGCAATGATTTAAGAAGCATCCGAAGTTGACTTTGATTTCAAGGTGTGTAAAAATTTAAAAGTACTTAGCGAGCGATTACCACATAGCTTGCCACGAGGAACTTCAATTTTAACCCCTATTAAATGTTATTAATATTATAGCTAGCATATTCGGCGCCTTTCACTAGATGGCACAATGAAAAATGTAATAATTATCGGTTCGGGTCCGGCTGGTTATACCGCAGCAATATATACGGCACGGGCTAACCTGAATCCGATTTTAATTGAAGGATTGCAGCCCGGTGGTCAGTTAACGACCACAACGGAAGTAGATAATTTTCCTGGATTTTCATCTGGGATTCAAGGTCCCGAACTCATGGATGAGATGAAAAAACAGGCCCTCCGTTTTGGTACCGAGATTTTAAGCGCAGAAGTTACCAAAGCAGACTTTTCAAAAAGCCCTTTTTCAGTTACGGTAAATGAAAAGGATTTGTACCAGACCAAAACAGTTATTATTGCCACAGGGGCTTCTGCCAAGTACTTAAACCTGGAATCTGAGAAGCGCTTAATGGGATACGGTGTTTCCGCCTGCGCTACCTGTGACGGATTTTTCTTTAAGGAAAAAGAGGTCGTGGTTGTAGGAGGCGGAGATACCGCTATAGAAGAAGCAAACTTCTTAACTAAATTTGCCTCTAAGGTTACCGTTATTCACAGAAGAAATCAATTAAGAGCGTCTAAAATATTGCAGGAGAACGCTTTTAAAAATGATAAAATCTATTTCTGCTGGGACAGTGTGGTAGAAGATATTTTAGATCCAGACCAAGGAAAAGTAACAGGCATCAAACTAAAAAACGTAAAAACCGATGAAGTTACTGAGAAAAATTGCGATGGAGTTTTTCTTGCTATAGGCCATACGCCAAATACCTCAATTTTTAAAGGGCAACTAAAAATGGATAAGATGGGTTATATTATTTCCAAAGATGGGGCCAAAACTTCTATCCCTGGGATTTTTGCCTGTGGTGATGTTAAAGACCATGTTTACAGGCAAGCCGTTACCGCAGCAGGATCAGGATGCGCAGCAGCTATTGAGGCTGAACTATTTCTCCAGCTATTTTAGTTATGGGTAGGTTATTAGCAAAAAGTCTTAATCCTTATCTTACGTACAACAAGTCCAGAATTACTCGTCTTCTGGAACTCATGCCTCCAAAAACGAAACCTTTGTTTCATATTTTAACGTTTCTGCTGCACACTAATCTTAGAGTGCTACCCGGTTATATAAAAGACAAGGAAGCCCATTACGGAATTGAAAACTGGCGATGGGACCAGGATAAATTAGATGATTTAAATGATTTTAAAGAATGGGGTTTTGAAAAAGTTCTGTCATTGGGAGACCGGGTCCATAATTTTTATGATCCAGACTTGTCGAAACCTGGCAGACAGGCTTAAAAAAGAAGACAAAGCAGAACAGATGATCAGCGAACAAGATATTACTGTATTAGGAAGAAAACTTTTCACTTTCTATTCTCAAAGATGGATGCAGCAGATAGATGCAGTTTCTATTACTTATTTGAACAGTTGGGGAGAACTTTTCTCTGAAACCTATGGCATAAAAGAAGGGTAGGGAAAATCATTATATATTTATTAGAAGACCCGTCGAACTTAAAGAATAATTATGATATATTTATTCCGAAAAATCAGTATTCCAAAAAAATTCATACCTTTCTAGAAGGTATAATAGTTAATAAAATAGAGAGATAATCTCTTATCCTATTGAAAAAAACATCGTGAAAATTTCTATTATTATCCCCACATTAAATGAAAGCCTGCTGCTACAAAGATTGTTGTGTGGTCTCAATAAGATTATCGACTCTCAAGTGGAAATTATTGTTGTAGACGGCGGCAGTAACGATAATACATTAGAAATCGCCTCGAAGTATGCTCATCAGGTTTTTGTAACCGAACAAGGCAGGGCAACCCAGATGAACTATGGGGCGGCTTTTGCCAAAGGGGAAGTATTATTTTTTTTGCATGCTGATTCTATGCTGACAACCAATGCTTTCCAAAAACTCAAAGAAATAGTAAAAGAATCTGCGTATGTTGGCGGCGCTTTTCGACTTCAAATTGATTCGAATAAATTATTGTTAAGTATTATCTCACAGGTTGTTAATTTAAGATCACGCTTTTTCCACCTTGTTTATGGAGATCAGGGTATTTTTGTGAGAAAAAAAAATTTCTTGGAAATAGGAAAATTTCTTATTACTCCCCTTATGGAAGATGTCGAGTTTTATGGTAGATTAAGAGCATCGGGGAAAACAGTTATTTTAAATGAAAAGATATTGACTTCTGCCCGGCGCTGGGAAAAAGAGGGGATTTTGTATGCCACATTTAGAAACTGGCTGCTATTGATAATGTATTATATGGGAATACCGGCAAAGCAACTTGAAAAGCTGTATCTTCAAGTACGTTAATTTAAAGTAACTATTAATTTATAGTTGATAACTATATGTTCTTAGTCCCTCGAAGGAAATTCTTTAAATTCCTGATATCCGGGTTGGTGTCTTTGGGGCTGTGGCCCAATATAGCCTGCAACAACAGTAATCAGAATAAACATGGAGCCATTCAGGAAAAAATTTCTGATAAAATCAGCAGAATTATCAGAAACGAAAATAGACCTGATTTTAATGTGCGATCCTTTAAACCTATATCCCCCATAAACAGAAATCAATGGTATCTGTTTACTGGAGGCTTGACAAAAGGACCTAGGACTTTCTATTTTGAGGATATTGTTTCTTTAAAATCCGAAACACAGATGTCAAGACTCAAATGTGTTGAATGCTGGTCAGCTAAGGCAAAATGGGAAGGAATTTCTATAAAAACCCTTCTTGAAATTGTTAAACCTATGGAACAGGCAAAATGGGTTTATTTTCGGTCTGTAGATGGCTACTATGAAAGCATTCCGCTAAAAGATCTTCTCAGGCCAAGAGTGCTTTTAGTTTACAAAATGAACGATAAGTTACTGCCATCAGAACATGGGGCGCCTTTGCGTTTGATTATCCCATTTAAATACGGATACAAGAACGTAAAATATATCACAAGAATGGAGTTTTTGGAAAAGGATAAATCAGGGCACTGGTCTGATGAAGGATCCTATTCTTTGGACGGTAGCATCCAGCCGGGCTATGATCATCCCCTTGATAAAGGGAAAAAAAGAATATTTATAAATGGGGGAGAAGTCTTTCACGATTTTGATAAACTAGGTTAGTTAGTTGTCATTGGTCAATAGTCAATGAGGAAATATTGTTTTAAAATAACCAATGACAAATGGTCTTGCCAATGCATGAGAAAATTCAAAGATTTGTTTATACTTTTTTTTATCTTACTCCTCTACTGTTAACCTTAATCTCCTGTCAGTCCGAACAAATCCCTGAACTAAATTTGCCCACTCCGCCACGTGGTGTGGTTGTACCTAAAGAGATGGTTTATATTCCGGAAGGCGAATTTATTATGGGACATCCCGACCATAACAAGACTGTAAGAGGCAAAAAAGTTTATACACATGCTTACCTGATAGACAAGTTTGAAGTAACCAATGAGCAGTACAAAAAATTTGATTCCACATACCGGTACCCTCAAGGACAGAATAATTATCCCGCAACTTATATCTCTTATAATATGGCAGTACTGTATTTGGATTTCGTTGGCAAGCGTCTGCCCATAGAGGCGGAATGGGAAAAGGCCGCAAGAGGAACTGATGGTAGAATGTTTCCTTGGGGAGATAAAGTTTTTGGACCACCTAACTACGGTTTTTCAGGGTTGGTCACAGAGCCGGTAGGAAAAAGAAAAGCCCTGGTTAGTCCGTTTGGCGCATATGACATGGTTGGAAATGTCTGGGAATGGACTTCTGACTGGTATTCATTTGAAGGGATGCCAAAAGAGTATAAAAAAAAATTTAAAGTAATCAGGGGAGGAGTTTTATCTGTTCACTTGAGGTCAGATTACTCTTACACTTTTGACAGAAATTATATGCCATCGGACAGTAAATTCAATTTCATCGGATTTCGAGGAGCAAAAAGTATCAAATCACAGTAAAGAACGCTACCACCATCGTGCTGGAAACTATTTTGGGGACTCAATTAGTTCTTGGAACCACTATAGTACCTCTATCCAATTTTTTTGATGAATAAAGCGGATTAAATCTTTCCTAAACTATACTAACGATCAGCAATTTGTATCACTCCTTAAAACTTCTGTGTTGATGATAATCCACTCTACCCTGTTCACCCTGTCACAAAAAAATAAATGCAAAAGGAAGCATGTATGAATTGACTTGTGATATAATTTTTTAAAATTTGATCCAATGCATTCACAAAGAAAATCTAAACAATGATAAATTATTAACCATAAAACCTTAAAAAGGAGCAGCGCTATGGTTCACTTTAGCGAGTTAGGATTGGTAAACACCAAAAATATTTTTAAAAAAGCAATGGAAGGAAAATACGCAATCCCTGCATATAATTTTAATAACATGGAACAGCTTCAGGCAATTATTACCGGATGCAAGGAAACCAACTCGTCGGTTATTTTACAAGTTTCTTCCGGAGCAAGGAAATACGCAAATCAGACCCTGCTTCGTTATATGGCGGAAGGTGCCGTACAAATGGCTAAAGAGATGGGAGGAAATTTTCCTGTTGCACTTCACCTTGACCATGGCGATACGTTTGAGTTAGCAAAGTCTTGTATTGACACAGGCTTTTCTTCGGTGATGATAGATGCTTCACACCATCCTTACGAAGAAAACATAAAACTTACCAAACAGGTAGTTGAGTATGCCAAAGAGAATGATGTTTCTGTTGAAGCGGAATTGGGAATTTTAGCTGGAATTGAAGATGATGTAGAAGCGGCAAAATCAATTTATACGGACCCTGAGCAGGTTGAAGATTTTGTTACTAAAACAGGTGTGGACAGCCTGGCTATTTCTATAGGTACAAGTCACGGGGCATACAAATTCAA